>Ga0316217_10000726_pt1 | contig 45606 bp, 40 predicted proteins | sample 1anoAmetaG_FD_203633 | JGI IMG/M metagenome (GOLD analysis project Ga0316217, IMG submission 203633) | Freshwater microbial communities from Trout Bog Lake, Wisconsin, USA - 1anoA | ecosystem: Environmental > Aquatic > Freshwater > Lake > Hypolimnion/Profundal zone | place: USA: Wisconsin...
GGCTTCTGCATCGAGCACAAGCTTGGCCCGTATGGGTATACGCCCCATAAATCCTCCGATGACCTACCTATAAGCGTAGGACATCGGAGACATTTAGCAATGTTATTTTGGAATCTTTCTACTAGTTATGTGACCGCGCCCCGGTTCTCTTGATCCACCCCCATATGACCGGCACACCTCATCAAGCCCGGGTCCCTTAGGACACTCAATCCTGCCCGTGAACGCGACCCCAGATCGTGTGGACGCCCAGTTCAAGGCCTCTAAAATTCGAAACTTATAACATCATGAAGGTGTAACAGAATTTCAACCAACTGATATTTTATAGCTTTTTTATATCGACAACAGCCTCTTGACATTGTTTCAGCATGATAGATCATACCTGATTATCGGCAAGCCTCAGCCTGAAAGGCAGTTGTTCCACATCTCCAAAGCCCCATGGCGCCACAAGTTCGCTGCATCCAATTGAAACGCGGAGCCGCGGAGATCTCGCGGAGGTTCGCCGAGAAATGATCAAAACCAAGCCGTGGCTGTTCTTTTTTCCTCAGCGAACCTCCGCGAGATCTCCGCGGCTCCGCGTTTATATTGGATGCATCAATCTTGCGGCGCTTTGGAGCTTTGCCAACCTGGGGTTGCTGTCCTTTAGGCTGAAGCATGCCGATAATCAGGAGATCATAATTTGCTGGGAGACATTTACTATTATTCGTTATCACTAAAAAATTTATTTAAATATAATAAGCATAGTGGATTTTGATTCTAGGTGAAAATTTAATTAATGGAAATTTTAAATGAATGAATTCACCGTATTTATAGATGAATCAGGAGATGAGGGATTTGTTGTTAATCCTGACGGAAGTGGAAGTACTCGATGGTTCGCTATTTCGGCCGTTGCAGTGAGGCTGATGTCCTTGCATGAAACCGATCTGGCAATCAAGGAAGTGAAAGTTGCATTCGGAAAAACTGATCCGGGTTTTTGCCCTCACTTTAGGAAGCTTTGCCATGAACAGCGGGTGGCTTTTGTGGACCTGCTAGCCAAAAAACCTTTCAAAACCGTAACGGTTATGATCCACAAGCCTTCTATCCCAGATCCCGAGAAGTTCTCCGAAAAATACCTCCTTTATCATTTCGCCGCCAGGTTCTTGCTTGAGCGGGTCTCCTGGCTTTGTCGGGAAACACGTAGGACACCAGAAGGCCGGGCCAAGATCATCTTCTCAAACCGGGCCGCCATGTCGTACGAGAACCTGCGGGCCTACCTGAATGAACTTAAGGCGCGGACGAACCTCTTCGATGTCCGAATTGATTGGTCGGTAATTGATCCAGAGGAGGTCTGTTCGGAACCCCACCCGAAATTGGCTGGCCTCCAGATCGCCGATGCCGTCGCATCCGGCATGTACTACGGGTTTGCCAGGAACTTCTACGGCCATACTGAACCACGATACGCCGAACTCCTTCGCCCAATTATCCATGCCCACAAGGGCAAGATCCTTGGCTATGGCCTTAAGCTCTGGCCACGGGAAGCAGACTCCCTTCTTGATTCAGATGAAAAAGTCGCCTGGATGCGGAAAATCTTCCACTGACCCAGGCGAGGAGTTTTGCAGGTGGGCGCTCCAGGATCCCACCCCTCAAGGGCTGCCGTCCGGAGGACGACCAGGAGCAATACCACACCATCCTTCCCACCAAGTCCGAGTATTTTTCCGGCGAAGTCAACCCGGAAGCACGCAGCCCAGTTGCTGGCGGCATGGGGCCCGGTTCGAAGGTAGAGTGGGTGGATCGTTTCACTTACTCCATCGCCGCCGAGGGCCCATGCGAACACTGCCTCTTTTTCTCGCGCTCGCCGTTCTGGCGTACGCTCCCTTGTCAGCCTGGGGCCGCAAGGGCCACCGGATCCTCGCCTCGCTCGCTCTCCAGGATCTGCCTCCGGGACCCGCCGCCTGGTTCCAGGGGTTCGAGGAGACCATGACCGGGCACAGCAGCGATCCGGACGAATGGAAGCACGACCACCTTGAGGGCCCCCGCCACTACCTGAATATGGACCGCTACGGCGACGGGGTCCCGACCCTCATCTCCGAGGCCCGGGCCAAGGTGGGCCCGCAGGTCTTCCAGAGGGCCGGCCAGCTCCCCTGGGTCATCCAGGACCGGGTGGCCCTGCTGGCCAAGGCCTTCCAGGCCGGGGACCGGCAGGAGGTGGTGCTCCAGGCCTCGTACCTCAGTCATTACGTGGGCGACGCCCATGTGCCCCTGCACACCGTCTCCGCCTACGACGGCCAGGACACCGGCCAGCGGGGCGTGCACAGCCGCTGGGAGACCGGTCTGGTGGATCACATGACCAGCCCCGCGGTGGGTCGCCCCGCCGCCCTGGAGGCCAACACCATCCAGGCGCCCTGGCAGTGGCTCAAGGCCAGCAATGCCCTGGTGCCTTTGGTGCTGGAGGACGATCGGGTTTCCAAGCAAGCGTCCGAAGCGCCGGGCAGTTCCGTGGCCACCTACTGGGTGAGCTTCAATCAGCGCCAGGGGCCCATCGTCAAGGAGCAGCTCTCAAGAGCCGGTCAGCACACCGCCCAGCTCATTCTCCTGGCCTGGACGATGGCCGGCCAGCCACCGGCTCCCAAGCCCTGACCCGCCAGGGTGGGCAGGTGCCGCCCCCGCCTGGCCTTCAGGGCGGCCAGGATGGCCAGCAGGTCATGCTTGCCAGGGTAATGGACGTTGACGAAATACCAGCGACCCTCCTTCTCCCGGACTTCCGCCACCACCTCCGCCGGCTTGCCCTCCTTGAGGCCCGCTGGGCTGGCATGGAGGCCCACGAAATGCGCCTCGCCCTTGCGGAGGACCTTGCCCACCACTGGGATGCCTAGTGCAGGGACCGGGCCCAGGAAGGGATCGAAGGGCAGACCCTCCCGGCTGTCCTTCGCCCCCTCGCCCAGCGCCCTCAGCAACTCATGGGAAAAGTCCGAGCGCCGCTGCCGGAAGACCTGTTCCAGCGCCGGGCGCCCCTCCCCCTTGGCCAGGGGGGCGTACCAGCCATAGAACTCCCGGACGAAGAGCCCGGCCTGTCGCTGGGCCGCGGTTGGGGCGGCCCAGCACGCCAGACTTCCGAACACCAACAGAAGGACCTTCACCCACCTGTGCCTGTCTGCCCCCATGGCCACCCTCCAAGCGAACGGAGGGCGGGAGACCATCCCGCCCTCCTGTCCGCTTGATGCCGGGAGCCTGCCTCGGGTTCCCCGTCCGCCACCCAGGTTCAGGTCGGAGGCGTGCCCTTGGTGGCTGCCAGCTTGGCGACGAACTTCCCGGAATTGATCACGAACCGCTCGTGGGTGCCCTTGGAGATCAGGTCCACCCCGTCATGGGCCTCCACCCGGAAGGACAGTTTCCGGCCCTCCACCGCCACCAGCTCCACCTTCGCCATCACCTCGAAGCCGGGGGGGGTGGCGGCCTCGTGGGTCACGTCGATGTGGGTGCCGACGCTCCCCTCGCCCTCGTCCAGGTGGGGCTTGATGGCCAGGAGGCAGGCCCATTCCAGGAAGCCCACCAGGAAGCCGGTGGCGAACACCTCCGGCATGGCCTGGAAGTCCGGGGACTCCGGATAGAGGGCCGGGACCGTCTTGGCCCGGGTCACCCGGAAGGTGTGCTCGTAGGTGATACCGGGCTGCAGGGTTTCCTTCACGTGGGACTCCTAGGCTGGGGTCCACCTCAGGACGGGTTTCCGGGCGGCGGTGGTCTCGTCCAGGCGCCGCATGGGGGCGAGGACCGGGGCCTGGTGCAGGGCCTCGGGGTTCTCCCTGGCCTCCCGGGCGATGTCCTTCATGGCGGCGATGAACTCGTCCATCTCCTCCTTGCCTTCGCTCTCCGTGGGCTCGATCATCAGGGCGCCGTGGACGATGGCGGGGAAGTAGATCGTGGGGGGGTGGAAGCCGCGGTCGATGAGGCCCTTGGCCACGTCCAGGGTGTGGATGTCGTGCTCGGCCAGGTAGCTGTCGTCGAAGATCACCTCGTGGAGGGTCGGGGTGGCGTATTCCAGGTGGTAGGTCCCCTCCAGCTCCTTCCGGATGTAGTTGGCGTTGACGATGGCCCGCAGGGTTGCGGTCTTGAGGCCGTCGCCGCCGTGGCTGAAGCAGTAGGTGAGGGCGCGCACCAGGATGCCGAAGTTGCCGAAGAAGGTGTGGACCTTGCCCATGCTCTGGGGCCGGTCCCAGTCCAGGCGGTAGGTGTGGCGCGCCACCTGGCCTTCGCCCACGCGGGTGGTCTCCTGGACCACCACGGGGCGGGGCAGGAAGGGTTCCAGGGCCGCGGTGCAGGCCACGGGGCCCGCTCCCGGTCCGCCTCCGCCGTGGGGGGTGGAGAAGGTCTTGTGGAGGTTCAGGTGCATGACGTCCACCCCGAAGTCCCCGGGCCGGGCCACGCCCACCAGGGCGTTCATGTTGGCCCCGTCCATGTAGACGAGTCCGCCCTCGGCGTGGATGGCGTCGCAGATGTCCTTGATGCGGTATTCGAAGACGCCCAGCGTGTTCGGATTGGTGATCATGAGGCCGGCCAGCTCCTCGCCCAGCTCGGCCAGAAGGGTGGTGAGGCCCTTCTTCACCTTGCCCGAGGCGTCGGCGACATCCTCGAAGCTGACGGTGCCGTCGGCCTGGGAGGCGATCTCCACCACGTCGTAGCCCGCCATGGCGGCCGTGGCGGGGTTGGTGCCGTGGGCGCTGTCGGGGATGAGGATCACCCGGCGCTTCCGGCCGTGCGCCACGTGGTAGGCGCGGATGAGCATGACGCCGGTGAGTTCGCCCGCGGCGCCGGCGCTGGGCTGGAGGGTCACCGCGGCCAGGCCCGTGATCTCCTTGAGCCACTCCTGGAGGGTATGGAGGAGGGCGAGGTTGCCCTGCACCTGGGCCGCTCCGGCCATGGGGTGGCTGTCCGTGAAGCCCGCCAGGCCCGCGACCTTCTCGTTGAGCCTGGGGTTGTGCTTCATGGTGCAGGAGCCCAGCGGGTAGAGGCCGTCGTCCACGCCGTAGTTCCACTTGGACAGGCGGGTGAAGTGGCGGATGACGTCCACTTCCGTGACGGAGGGCAGGGCGGCGAAGCCGGTGCGGCGCAGGTGGGCGGGCCGGGTGTCCCGGGCCGCGGGCACGTCCAGCCTGGGCAGGTCCATGCCGACCTTGCCGGCCACGGAGCGTTCGAAGATGAGGGGTTCGCGGGTGCGTTTGAACATGGCGTGGTCCTTATCCGACACGGCTGGGGACGCGGGCGAGCACTTCCACGAGGTGCTCGATCTGTTCGCGGCTGTTGAGTTCCGTGGCGCACCACAGGATGTGGTTCTTGAGGGCGGGGGCGTAGGGGCTGAGGTCCAGGCCCGGCAGGATGCCCGCCTCGGCGCACTCCGCCTGCAGGCTGGCCATGTCGCCCTGGTAGACCGTGACGAACTCATTGAAGAAGGGCGCTTCGAAGGGAGCCGTGAAATCGGGCAGCTCCAGGAGCCGCTCCCTGAGGTACTGGGCCTTGGCGGCGTTCTGGGCGGCCAGGCCCTGGAGGCCGTCGGGCCCCGCCAGCTGCAGGAAGATGTTGGCGCGCAGGGTCACCAGGCCCTGGTTGGAGCAGATGTTGCTCGTGGCCTTGTCCCGGCGGATGTGCTGCTCCCGGGCGGTGAGGGTGAGGACGTAGCCGGTCTTGCCGTCCAGATCCCTGGTCTGGCCCACCACGCGGCCGGGAATCTCCCGCTTGTGGGTGTCCTTGACGGCGATGAAGCCCAGGTAGGGCCCGCCGAAATTCAGGTGATTGCCGAAGGACATGGCCTCGCCGCAGGCCATGTCCGCGCCCAGTCGGCCCGGGGCCTCGAACCAGCCCAGGGCGAAGGCCTCCTGGGTGACCGACACCAGCAGGGCGCCCGCGGCGTGGGTCAGTTCGCCGATGGCCTTGAGATCCTCCACGCAGCCGAGGAAGTTGGGGTAGCCCACCATGACCGCGGCCACGTCGGGGCCGAGCTTGGCCTTGAGGTCCTCCAGGTCGGTGACGCCGTCCTTGAGGTTGAGCACCACCAGCTTCAGGCCCTCGTGGGGCGTGATGTTGGTGCAGAGCACCTCCTGGTAGTGGGGGTGCAGGCCCTGGGAGACGAGGATCGTGTTCCGCTTCTTCTGGACCCGGACGGCCATGAGGGCCGCTTCCACGCAGGCGGTGCCGCCGTCGTAGAGGCTGGCGTTGCCCACCTCCAGGCCGGTGAGGTCGCAGGTCAGGGTCTGGTACTCGAAGATGTGCTGGAGGGTGCCCTGGCTGATCTCCGGCTGGTAGGGGGTGTAGGCCGTGAACCATTCCTGCCGGCTGATCATCTGGTCGATGGCGGAAGGCACGAAGTGGTCATAGGCTCCAGCCCCCAGGAACCGGGCGCTGAATTGCATGTTCATGTCAGCGAGGGCCTGCATCTGGGCGAGGACCTCCTGTTCCGAACCATGGTCCGGCAGGTCCAGCTCGCGATGAAGGCGAAGGGGTGCGGGAATCCCCACGAGGAGGTCTTCGGCCCTCTGGACGCCGATGGCGTCGAGAAGGGCACGATCCTCCGCAGGGGCCGTTGGCAGGTAGCGCATGGGCAGCCTCAAATAGGTTGGGTGGGACGATCAACCGTTCACACGGGAAGGGTACCATGGCACACCTGTCTCCCGCCTGCCCTTCATGACCCCGGGATGGGGTGTGACGGTTTTCACCTATGGTTTCGTTTCCGGTGTTTCTCCTTCAGAATCAGGGGACCCGGAGGTTCCATGCGTTTCCTGCCCGCCCTCGTCCTTGGCATCCCCCTGCTGGCCCAGGCCGTCAATCCCTACCAGGACCGCGCCGACCGGTTCCTTCGGGTGGTGGATGCCGGCTACCAGGCCCTGACCTATGTGCAGCAGCAGGCCTCCTGGGCCGCCAGCACCGACGTCTCGGCCGCCCACGACGCCGCCGCCGAGGCCGCGGGCAAGGCCCTGGCCGCCTTCAACGGCAACAAGGTCCTGATCCTCGAAGCTCGGGAACTCCTCCTGCACAAGGACCAGCTGAAGGAGAGATCCTGGCGCGAGCTGGAATGGGTGCTCCTCAACGCCGCCGAAGGCCCCATGACCAACCCGCAGCTCACCGCCGACCGCATCGAGGCCGAGACCCTCCAGGCCTCCATGATGAACGGGTTCACCTGGAAGCTGGATGGCAAGCCCATATCTGCCAATCAGATAGATGAAATCCTGGCCTCCAGCGGCGACCTGGCCCACCGTCAGGCGGCCTGGGAGGCCTCCAAGGAGAACGGCGTCGCCCTCAGGGAGGGCCTGCTCAAGCTCAGGGATCTGCGCAACGGCTGCGCCCGGGAACTGGGCTATCCGGACTACTTCGCCCTCCAGGTGGCCAAGCACGGCATGACCAGCCAGGAGATGGTGGCCATGAACCGGGCCTTCCTGAAGGAACTGCGGCCCCTCTACCTGCAGCTCCACACCTGGGTGAAGTACGAGATGGCCAGGAAGTTCAAGCAGCCCGTGCCCAAGGCCATCCCCGCCCACTGGATCAACAACCGCTGGAGCCAGAACTGGACCGGTTTCGTGGACGGCGTGGACTTCGACCCCTATTTCAAGGGCTGGACCAAGGAAAAGGTCGTCCATACGGCCGAGAACTTCTATGTGGGGCTGGGTTTCCAGAAACTCCCCCCGACCTTCTGGGCCAAGTCCGATCTCTACCCGGTCCCCGCAGGCGGCACCCGGAAGAAGAACAGCCACGCTTCCTGCTGGCACCTGGACCTGGACACGGACATTCGCAGCCTCATGAGCGTGGAACCCAACATGGAGTGGTTCAGCACCTGCCACCACGAGCTGGGCCACGGCTACTACTTCATGAGCTACTCCAACCCCGGCGTCCCGGCCCTGCTGAGGACCAGCGCCAACCCCTCCTTCCACGAGGGCATCGGCGAGCTCATCGCCCTGGCCACCCGCCAGATCCCCTACATGAAGACCGTCGGCCTGCTGCCCGCGGACTATAACTATGACCCCATGAAGGTCCTGCTCAACGACGCCCTGGAGGTGGCCATCCCCTTCATGTTCTGGAGCAGCGGCACCATGACCGAGTGGGAGGCCGAGTTCTACGGCCAGGGGATGCCCGCCGGCAAGCTCAACGAGCGCTGGTGGCAGATGGTGCGCGCCCAGCAGGGCGTGGAACCCCCCTCGCCACGCAGCGAGATTCAGTGCGACGCCGCCACCAAGACCCACATCAACGACACCCCCGCCTACTACTACAACTACGCCATGGCCACGGTCTTCAAGTACCAGATGCACGACTACATCTGCCGGAACATCCTCCACCAGGACGTGCACAGCGCCGACTACTCCAACCGCAAGGACGTGGGCGCCTTCCTGAAGAAGTTCCTGGAGCCCGGGGCCACCGTCGACTGGCGCAAGCTCCTGAAGGACACCACCGGCGAGGACCTCTCCACCCGCGCCATGGCCGACTACTTCAAGCCCCTGACCCTCTGGCTGGAAAAGCAGAACAAGGGGCGGCAGATCGGCTGGGACTAGCGGTCGGCTTGGTTCTTCGTCTTTCTGTCCTGTCACCCCACCGCGCTGAACGCGGAACCTGGCTGTGCCACCGAAGGGCCGCCGGTATAACCCTGGATCGCAGCCCGGCCTGAAGCCGATGCTTTCTGGGTTGATGGGTTGACTGTGGCGTTGGTCTGGCTTGACGCTTGCGCGGATGCCTGGGCCTCCATGGCGGCGGCCGCGCCGGCCACCGCCAGATCCTGGCCGGAAGGGTCGGCGGGGGCCAGGGCGGCGGCGATGATCTGCTGGGCCTTGGCGATGGTGGCCTGGGGGTTGCCGGACACGGGCGAGGTGTCGATGCTCACGTCGCCGCCCACCGCGTAGGCGCGGCCATCGGGCCCGGTCTCATAGCTGAAGGTGACGCCGGAGGTGATGAGATCCCCGCCGGCGGCCACGTGGGCCGCTTCGTGGGCCCGCACGTCGGCGTCCCGGGCCTTCAGCTTGTCCAGGAGGGCCTGGGCCTGGGGGGACAGGGTGAGGGTGTCTCCCGCCTGGGCGGAGGCCGCCTTCACGGCCGGGCTGGAGGAGACGGTGGCCGGAGTTCCCCCGCCGGGGCCCGGAACGGCGGGCGCCGCATTCCCAGCGATGATGGACGTGGCAACGGACATGGCCCCTACAATATCGGTCCCTTTCCCTTGCCCCGTGGAGGTTTTTCCACACCCGGGCCATGTTCCACGTGGAACAGGACCGGCCGGGGGCCCCTGCTTTGGGTTACCCTGGAAGGATGCGTTGCCCCTTCTGTGGCCATATCGAGGACAAGGTCGTTGATTCCCGGGAATCCCGGGAGGGTGACGCCATCCGCCGCCGGCGGGAATGCCTCAAGTGCGGACGGCGCTTCACCAGCTACGAGCGCCTGGAGGAGCTGCCCATCCTCATCCTCAAGAAGGATGGCCGCCGGGAGCCCTTCGATCCACGCAAGCTCATGCGCGGCATGACCGCCGCCTGCCAGAAGCGGCCCGTGCCCCTGGGCCGGCTGGAGGAGGTCGCCGCGGACATCCAGGCCCGCCTGATGGAGATCAGCGACCGGGAGATCCCCAGCCGGCACCTGGGGGAACTGGTCATGGACGGCCTCAAGCAGCTGGACTCGGTCGCCTATGTGCGCTTCGCCAGCGTCTACCGCGACTTCAAGGACCTGCCCGACTTCGTGAAGGCCCTGGAAGGACTCATGGGCAGTCCCCAGCCTCCATCGCAGCTTCCGTCCCAGCCGCCCCCCTTGCCGCCCCCACCGCAGCCATCCTCCCCGCCCCCCGCGGAGCCCGCGCCGGCCAAGGCGCCGCCGGCGCCCAGGCTGGCCAAGCGGCCCCCGGCCCCGGCCGAGGTGCTCCCCTTCGAAACCCCGCCCCTCTTCCCGGGCGTGGAGCCGGAACGGCCCTCCTCCCCCAAGCGGCGGAAAGCCCATTGAACCGCATCAAGTTAAACTGTGTCCCCGAGGTATGCCGTGGCTGAAGAAATCCAGATTCCACAAGTTGTCGACGAATCCCCCCGGATCCCGGACGTGCTGCCCGTGCTCCCCCTGCGCGACGTGGTGGTCTACCCCTACGTCATCCTGCCCCTGTCCGTGAGCCGGGAGAAGTCGCTGCGGGCGGTGGACACCGCCCTGGTGGAGAACCGCATGATCCTCCTCCTGTCCCAGCGGCAGATGGAGATGGACGATCCCGGGCCCGAGGACCTGTACCGGGTGGGCACCGCCGCCCTCATCATGCGGGTGCTGAAGCTCCCCGACGGCCGGGTCCGGGCCCTGGTCCAGGGTCTGCAGCGGGTGCGGGTTGAATATTTCACCGAAACCGAGACCCAGTTCAAGGCCAAGGTGGAGATCCTCAACGAATCCGAGATCACCGAGCGCAACATCGAACTGGACGCCCTGCTCCGGAGCGTGAAGCAGACCCTGGAGAAGGCCGTGGCCCTGGGCAAGAACCTGCCCCAGGAGGTGCTGGTCATCGCCTCCAACCTGGACAGCCCGGGACGCCTGGCGGACCTGGTCGCCTCCAACCTGGACCTCAAGCCGCCCCAGATGCAGGAGGTGCTCGAGATCGCCAATCCGGTGGCGCGCCTCAAGCGGGTCAACGAACTCCTCATGAGAGAGATCGATCTCCTGGAAGTCCAGCAGAAGATCACCATGGAAGCCCGAGGCGAGATGGACAAGAGCCAGCGGGAGTACTACCTGCGCCAGCAGCTCAAGGCCATCCAGCAGGAACTGGGGGAAGGCAGCGAGCTCACCGAGGAGATCCAGGCCTTCCGGGAGAAGATCGCCAAGCTGAAGGTCCCCGAGGAGCCCCTCGTGGAGATCGACCGCAACCTCAAGAAGCTCGAGCGCATGCACCCCGATTCCAGCGAGACGGCCGTCACTCGCACCTACCTGGAATGGATGACGGAAATGCCCTGGGGCACCACCACCGAGGACAACCTGGACCTCAAGGAGGCCAAGAAGATCCTGGACGAGGACCACTACGGCCTGGACAAGATCAAGGACCGCCTCGTCGAGTACCTGGCCGTGCGCAAGCTCAACCCGGACCACAAGGGCACCATCCTCTGCTTCGTCGGCCCTCCCGGCACCGGGAAGACCTCCCTGGGCAAGAGCGTGGCCCGGGCGCTGGGCCGGAAGTTCAGCCGCATCTCCCTGGGCGGCGTCCATGACGAAAGCGAAGTGCGCGGCCACCGCCGCACCTACGTCGGCGCCATGCCGGGGCGGATCATCCAGGCCCTGCACCAGGTGAAGTCCATGAACCCGGTGATCATGCTGGACGAGGTGGACAAGATCGGCCGGGACATGCGGGGCGACCCCTCCGCCGCCCTCCTGGAGGTCCTGGATCCGGAACAGAACCACACCTTCCGGGACCACTACATGAACGTCCCCATCGACCTCAGCCAGGTGCTCTTCCTCACCAACGCCAACGAACTGGACCCCATCCAGCCCGCCTTCCGGGACCGCATGGAGATCATCCACCTCTCCAGCTACACCCTCGAGGAGAAGATCGGCATCGCCGAGCGGCACCTCATCCCCCGGCAGATGACGAAGAACGGCGTCACCGCCGAGCAGGTGGGCTTCAGCGTCAAGGGCCTCCAGGCCATCATCACCGGCTACACCCGCGAGGCCGGCCTGCGCCAGCTTGAGCGGGAGATCGGCACGGTCTGCCGCAAGGTGGCCCGCAAGGTGGCCGAAGGCGAGCTCACGACCCGCCTGCTGCTCAACGACAAGAACGTCCACGACCTCCTGGGCCCCGTGAAGCTGCTCCAGGATGAGCGCCTCAAGGCGCCCCGGGTGGGCGTGGTGACGGGCCTGGCCTGGACCTCAACCGGCGGCGACGTCCTTTTCGTGGAAGCCCTCAAGATGCCCGGCAAGGGAGCCCTCCTCCTCACCGGCCAGCTGGGCGACGTGATGAAGGAGAGCGCCCAGGCGGCCCTCAGCTACATCCGCAGCCGGGGCGACGCCTTCGAGATCGACCCGGAGATTTTCCAGAAGAACGACCTCCACATCCACTTCCCCGAGGGGGCCATCCCCAAGGACGGGCCCAGCGCGGGCCTGGCCATCGCCACCGTCCTGCTCTCGGCCCTCAAGGGCGTGCCCGTGCGCAACACCTTCGCCATGACCGGCGAAATCGACCTGCGTGGCGAGGCCCTGGCCATCGGCGGCCTCAAGGAGAAGGCCCTCGCGGCCCTGAGGGTCGGCGTCAAGGAGATCATCATCCCCTTCGCCAACCAGAAGGATCTGGAGGAGATCGCACCCGAGGTGCGCAGGAAGCTCCACTTCCACCCCGTCAAGCACGTGGAGGAGGTCTTCGAGCTGGCCCTGGAGGGCTGGATCCGGCCCGAAAAGCGCAAGAAGCCCAAGGCCGCCAAATGAGTCTGTTCGGGGAGCTGTTCAGCAAGTTCAAGCAGGGCCTCCAGCGCACCCAGGAGCTGGTGCTGGCCCCCATGGCCAGGCTCCTGGGCCTGCGCCGGCTGGACGAGGACCAGCTGGAGGAGCTGGAGGATCTCCTCCTCCAGGCTGACCTGGGCGTGCGCGGGGTCGGGCGGCTCATGGAGCGGCTGCGCTTCGAGCTAAAGCGCTCGGGCGACATCGACCCGAAAGCCCTCTTGAAGGACGAACTGCTCAAGATCATCCGGCAGGTGCCCCCCCGGCCCCTTACCGCGCAAGGTACGCAGGTCTGCCTGCTGGTCGGCGTGAACGGGGTGGGCAAGACCACCACCCTGGGCAAGCTGGCGGCGCACTTCAAGCAGCGCGGCGAGGACGTGCTGGTGGTGGCCGGCGACACGTTCCGGGCCGCCGCCATCGATCAGCTGGAGCTCTGGGGCCAGCGGGCCGGGGTGCCCGTCATCCGCAACCAGATGGGGGGCGATCCGGCGGCCATCGCCTTCGACGGCGCCACCAGCGCCCTGGCCAAGGGCATCCCCTGGGTCCTGGTGGACACCGCGGGACGGCTGCACACCAAGGACCACCTCATGCGCGAGCTGGACAAGATCGGGCGGAGCCTCCAGAAGGTGATCCCCGAGGCGCCCCACCGGGTGATCCTCGTGCTGGACGCCACCACCGGCCAGAACGGCCTGGTCCAGGCGGAGGCCTTCAAGCAGGCCGCCGGCATTACCGACCTCATCCTCACCAAGCTGGACGGCAGTGCCAAGGGCGGCATCGCCGTGGCCATTCTGGAGCGCCTGAAGCTGCCCATCGCCTTCGTGGGCGTGGGCGAGCAGGTGGACGACCTCATCCCCTTCGACCCCGAAGCCTTCGTGGATGGTCTGCTCGATGTCTGAGGGCGCCCTTCCCCTCTCCACCGCCCTGGCCTGGGAACTGGCCTGCGGCGGGCCCTACCCGGACCCCTCCACCCTGGAGGGGGACGCCCATTTCATGGCCCTCGCCCTCCGGGCGGGCATGGGCGGGGTCGGCCTAAGCAGCCCCAACCCGCCCGTGGGTTGCGTGCTGGTTCAGGATGGCCTGGTGGTGGGCCAGGGCGTCCACACCCGGGCCGGCGATCCCCACGCCGAGATCATGGCCCTGCGCGACGCCGAGAGCCGCGACCAGGAGACCCGGGGCGCCACCGCCTACGTCACCCTGGAACCCTGCTGCCACCACGGCCGCACCCCCCCCTGCACCGATGCCCTCATCCGGGCCGGGATCCAGCGGGTGGTGGTGGGGGTCCACGACCCCAATCCGAGGGTGGACGGCGGCGGCATCGCCATCCTCAGGGCCCACGGCCTCGCGGTCCAGGAGGGGGTCCTGGGGGAGGCCTGCGCCCGCTTCCACGCCCCATTCTTCAAGCTGATCCGCACGGGCCTGCCCTGGGTGCTGCTCAAGCTTGCCCTGGGCTCGGACGGCGCCCTGGGCCCCGAGGGCCAGAGCACCCAGGTCACCGGCGCCGAGATCCAGAACCTCGCCCATGCCCTCCGGCGCGCCACGGAGGCCCTGGTGGTGGGCCGCTGGACCGTGGACGTGGACGACCCGCGCCTCACGGACCGCTGGCCCTTCCCCACCTCACCCCACCGCCAGGCCCTCCGGGTGGTCCTGGACAGCCAAGGCCGCCTGCCCGACACCCGCAAGGTCTGGCTGCCCGTGGCGGGCCAGCCGGTCCTTCGCGCCGTGGTGGAGGACCGGCCCCCCATCCGCGGCGTGGAGGACCTCCAGCTGCCCCCGGGCCCCGGCGGCGTGAGCCTGAGGCACCTCCTCCACGAGTTGGCCGCCCGGGGCGTGGGCCGGGTGCTTTTCGAAGGCGGCGGCATCCTTGCCCGCCGCCTGCTGGAGGAAGGCCTGGTGGACGAGTTCCACCGCTTCCAGACCGACGCACCGGCGCATGGCCCCAAGGTCGAACTGGATGTCACCCGCCTCTCCGTCCACCGCGCCAGTGTCGCCTTCCCGGGGGGGACCTGGGACGTGCTGGCTGGAACCTGAGCCTTCGGCCGATTGAAGGCTTTGGCCCATCCCATTTGGAGGCCACGGATAGGCAAAAGTAGGGAAAACAGGAGAGCCAGGGCTCGTCCCTTAGCAACTCACGCTGGACGTCCTCCCTGCTGGACGTGGCACGGCACCGGGAGCAGCACTTCATGCTGCGAGCGGAAGGGTGGGTCGGCGGCATCAACCGGGACCGCGCTGGGTCGCCAGAAAAACAGGGACCCATGCGATCCACCCCGCAGCCCCCGGCAGGGCACCTTGGGATGGGCCAAAGCGTCCAGCCCGCCTCAGCCCCCGCCCACCAGCCGGATGACCTCCAGGCAGTCCCCGGGCTTCAGGGGACTGTCCGGATAGCAGACCTTGCGCACGACGACGCCGTTGAGCTCCACCGCGCTGCCGAAGGACGGGAGCTCGAGCCACTGGGCCAGGTCGGCCACCGTCGCCAGGTCCGGAGTCTCCTGGGCGGTGCCGTTGATGATCAGCTGCATGGCTCCCCCTAACGCGCCGAACCGGCTGCCTGGAAGCCAGCTTCGAGATCCGCCTTGAGGTCGGCCTCGTCCTCGATGCCCACCGAGAAGCGCAGGAGGCCGTCGGTGATGCCCAGGCGGGCCTTCACCTCCGGGGCCGTGCGCAGGTGGCTCATGCTGGCGGGGTGCTGGATGAGGCTCTCCACGCCGCCCAGGCTCACGGCCCGGGTGATGATGCGCAGGGCCTCGCAGAAGCGCTGGCCGGCCTGGAGACCGCCCCCCAGCTCGAAGCTCATCATGGCGCCGAAGCCACCATCCATCTGCCGGGCGGCCACCTCGTGGCCCTTGTGGGCGGCATTGCCAGGGTAGTCCACCCGGGTCACCTGGGGCTGCCACAGGAGCCAGGCCGCCAGGGACTGGGCGTTGTCCGAGGCCCGGCGCACCCGCAGGTACAAGGTCTTCAGGCCCCGGTGCAGGAGCCAGGCGGCTATGGGATCCAAAGTCGGCCCCGTGAGCTTGGCGGTGGCCCAGCATAGGGCGAGATCCGCCTCGCTGCCGGCAATGACGCCCGCCACCAGGTCCGAGTGGCCGCCCAGGTATTTGGTGGCGCTGGAGACGCTGAGATCGATGCCCAGGGCCACCGGCTGGGTGAACACGGGCGTGGCGAAGGTGTTGTCCGCCACCGTCCGGACGCCCCGGCGTTTGCCGAGCTCGCCGATCATGGCCAGATCCGTGATGCTGAGGGTCGGGTTGGAGGGCGTCTCGGTGAGGATCAGGCGGGTGCCGTCCGTCACCGCCGCTTCCCATTCCGCGGCGTCCAGGGAGTCCTGGACCCAGGTGACCTTCAGGTCCCGGGTGGCCTGCCAGCGCCTCAGGAGCTGCTCGGTGCCCAGATACACCGCCGCGGGCGCCACCACATGGTCGCCGGCCTTCAGGAAGGTGTCAAAGACGGTGGAGAAGGCACTCATCCCCGAGCTGGTGACCAGGGCCCGCTCGGCCCGTTCCAGGGCGGCCACGACCTGCTGCACCTCGCTGAAATTCGGGTTGCCCCACCGGGTGTAGAACTGGGGGGGTTCGTTGGCGGCGGAGAACTCGGCGCCCTCCGCATTCTCCATCAGCTCGAACACCGAGGTCTGGAAGATGGGCGTGGTGACGGAACGCGTGCCGTTGTGCTCCCTCCCGGCATGAATCGCGGTGGTGCTGAGGCCCCAGCCCTGAGGTTCCATGGTCGACTCCCTGTTGGGGGGCGCTCCGCGTCCCCGCTCCGTTCAAAAGGTTAACACCTCCCGCCCCGGCTACCGCGCGAAGCGGAACACGATGGAAAGCGCCGCCACGGCGATCAGCACCAGCACCAGCACCCGCCAGAACGTGGGCCGCGCGTCCTCCTCCTGCTGCCTCACATCGCAGGGATCGGACAGGGCCGCCAGGGTGAGTTCGTCCTCGAGGGCCTCCGGCGGTTCGGGGTGGGGCGGCACGAAGCCCCGGACCGCCTGGCCCATCACCACCGGCATCCACGCATCCCGGTCCACGGGCAGGTGATGATCCTGGTAGGGGTCCAGCGGTTCCGGAGGCTCGCCTGGCTCATTCTGCTCGTTGTCAGCCTTCTGCTCACTGTCCATCGCCGGCCTTCCCCGGCGCCAGGGCCGCGTCCAATGCTTCGTTCACGAGCCGGGGGTCAACCTGTCCCCTGCCCGCCTTCATCACCTGGCCCACGAAGAACCCGCGCAGGTTGGCCTTGCCCCCGTGGTAGGCCAGCACCTGGCCGGGGTTCGCGGCCAGCACCTCGGCCACCAGGGCCTCGATGGCCGAGGTGTCCCGCACCTGTCCCAGTCCGCGCGCCTCCACCAGGGCCCGGGGCCCGCCCTCTCCGGCGAGTGCCGCCGGGTAGACGGTCTCCTTGGCGGTGTTGAGGTTGATGACGCCCTCCGCCACCAGGCGGATGAGTTCCCCCAGGTGGGCGGGGGAGAGGCCCAGGTCCTGGATGCCGACGGTCCGCTCGTTGAGGGAACGGCTCACTTCCCCCAGCATCCAGTTCGCGGCCTGCTTCCCCTGGCCGGAGAGCCGCGCCGTCTCCTCGAAGAAGGCCGCGAAGGCCGGCGTCTGCAGAAGCATCCCCGCCTCGTAGGCGGTGAGGCCGTACTGCGCCTGGAAGCGGAGGGCACGGGCCTCCGGCAGCTCCGGCAGCTCGGCCCGGGCCCGGGCGATCTCCTCCGGGGTCAGGGTGAGGGCCGGCAGGTCCGGTTCGGGGAAGTACCGGTAGTCCTGGTCGGCCTCCTTGCTGCGCTGGCTGCGGGTCTCGCCCCGTTCCGCGTCCCAGCCGCGGGTCTCCTGCCCGAAGCATTCTCCCCGTGCCACGAGTCCGGTCTGGCGTGCGATCTCGTAGTCCAGGGCCATGCGCACGAAGCGGAAGGAATTGAGATTCTTCACTTCGACGCGGGTACCCAGGGGCTCGCCACACCGGCGCACGCTCACGTTGGCGTCACAACGGAAGGACCCTTCCTCGAGGTTGCCGTCGCAGATGCCCAGGAAGGTCACGAGGCGGTGCATGGCCTTCAGGTACTCGGAGGCCTCCAGGGCGCTGCGCAGATCGGGCGCCCCCACGATCTCCAGGAGGGGGACCCCGGCCCGGTTCAGGTCCACGCAGGTGTGGTCCTCGCTCATGTCGTGGTTCGACTTGCCAGCGTCCTCCTCCAGGTGGGCCCGGATGATGCCGGCCCTGACCGGGTCCCCGTTCCCCCTCACGGCGGGGTCCCCGGGCAGCATGAGGTGGCCGTTCTCCACCACCGCCACCGGGCCCTGGGTGATCTGGTAGCCCTTGGGCAGGTCCGGGTAGACGTACTGCTTGCGGTAGAAGGTGCTCCGCGTGCGCAGCTCCCCCTCCACCGCCAGGCCCAGGAGGATGGCCGAGCGCACCGCTTCCCCGTTGAGCACCGGCAGGGCTCCCGGCAGCCCGAGGCATACCGGGCAGGTGCGCGTGTTGGGCTCGCCGCCGTACGCGTTCGGGCAGGCGCAGAACATCTTGGACCGGGTCAGGAGCTGGACATGCACTTCCAGGCCGATGACTGCTTCAAAACCATTCTCCATGGAGCGCTCCCCGCTCCAGTGTAGCGGTTCAGACCTTGGGGGCCGCCATGTTGTAGGCCGCCCAGCCCTCCTTCGCCGGCCCGTAGACGTCCGGGGCCCGCAGGCCCGCCTGGCGCATGAGCACCGTCATCTGGCCGCGGTGGTGGGTCTGGTGGGTGAGCAGGACGAAGAGGGTCTGGCCCCGCATCCAGCGCTCGCCGTATAGTTCGTCCTCCCGCTCCAGGTCGGCGTCGGACCAGCCCTGGATGCCCTCCAGGAGCGAGGCCGAGGCCGCGTGGTAGGCGTCCCGGATTTCCCGGGTGGTGTTGGGCGGGTCGGTGATGAACATCCCCTCGAGGAGGTGGGCGCCCTCGATGGCGAGGCCCATGTGGCCCGGCATCTCGATGAGCGATTCCACCAGGTGCCAGCCCAGCCGGCGGAGATCCCGGAAGCCCGGGGCCACGACCCGGTCCAGGGCCGCGTCGGGGATGCCATCGAGCAGGTTCAAGGTCTTGGCCGCTTCCAGCTGCCAGGCGGCGATGAAGTCATCCATGCGTCGGAACATGCTTCCTCCCGGGGTTTGCCCTGAGTTTGACCGGGTGCGGCGGAATTTTCACTTCCCGAGGCAGAATCCCGAAAAAAGCTGGTCCAGGGAGGACTCCACCCGGTCCTCCCCCGTGAGCCGGGCCAGCAGGGCCCAGGCCCCCTGGAGCACGGAGGCCGCCAGCTCCGGGGGCGAGCCGGGCTCGAGGCGGTCCAGCCAGGCCATCTGGTCCACCAGCTCCCCCAGGAGGTCCCGCTGCCGGGCCGTGTCCAGGGCGCCGAGGCAGGCGTCGGGGGCGAGGTCCCCCAGGAAGCGGTGGCGAAGGGCCTGGGCCAGGGGTTCCAGGTCACCGGTGAGGGCCGACACGGCCGGCTCGTCCGGGCCACCCCCTACCCCACCGAGGTCCGCCTGGTTCCGCACGGTGAGGACCTTGGCCTGGAAGGGGGCCAGACGCAGGAGGATCCCGGGATCCGGGGCCGCGTCCGGCAGGGGGACCAGATGGAGGATGAGGTCCACGTGCCGGAGCACCTCCTCCACCCGGGCGATCCCCAGGCGCTCCACCGGATCCTGGGCCTCCCGCAGGCCGGCGGTGTCGAAGAGGAACAGCGGTAGCCCCGCCCAGGGGGCACGCACCTCCAGCACATCCCGGGTCGTGCCGGGCAGTTCGGTGACGATGGCCCGGTCCTGGCCCGCCAGGGCGTTGAAGAGGGTGCTCTTGCCCGCGTTGGGGCGGCCCACCAGGGCGACGCGGATGCCGTCCCGCAGCCACCTCGCGGCCGAAGACCTGGCCTGTTCCACGTGGAACAGTTCACCGAGGGCCCCCAGTTCGGCCTTCATGGCCGGCAGGTCCAGGACGATGCCTTCGTCCTCGCCGTAGTCCACGCTCGCCTCCGCCCGGGCCATCCAGGGGGCCAGGAGCCCCCGGGCCCGGGCCACCCAGTCCGGGGCCCCGCCGGAGCGGGCCTGGGCCTGGCGCAGCTGGGTGTCCGTGGCGGCCGCCACCAGGTCGCGCAGGGCCTCGGCCTCCAGCAGGTCCTGCTTGCCGTTCACGAGCGCCCGGCGGGTGAATTCCCCCGGCTCGGCGCCGCGGATGCCGAGCCCGCCCAGGTGTTCCAGGAAACGGCGCACCAGGAGGGGGTTGCCGTGCAGCTGGAACTCCACCAGGTCCTCGCCGGTGTAGCTGCCCGGCGCCGGGAAATAGAGCACGAGGCAGCGCTCCCGGTACCCGTCCCAGGTGAGCCGGCGGAGCTCCGCCCTGCGGGGCTCGGGCAGGACCAGCAGGGACTCCAGCCTCCGCGCCAGCTCAGGCCCGGACACCCGCACCACGGCGATGGCCGAAGGCAGGAGCGGGGTGGCGGGGGCGCAGATGGGGTCGAGCATGGGGCCTGTCTGCGGGATGGGAGTGGGCCTAGATCTTGGATACTTTCAGGGCCTTGAACGTGCCGGTGCCTTCGCTCTCGGTGGTGAAGCCCGGCTGGCGGCTCAGGACGAGGTGCACCCAGCGCCGTTCCCGGGGACTGAGGGACGAGAAGGTGTAGCTGCCCAGGGCCGCGGCCTTCTCGGCGGCGAGACCGGCCATGGCCACGATCTCCTTCATGCGGAAGAGCCGGAAGGACTGGACGTCCAGGTAGGCCTGCCGCTGCTCCTCCCGCTCGCCCTGGGCCTCGTGCACCAGGAACTGCAGGGCGTCCAGGCCCACGCCCTTGTTCGCGGCGAGGAAGGAGGCGTCCGGACCTTCCAGGACGATGCGATTCGGGAAGAGGACCTCGTCGCCCGAGGCGGCGGGCTGGGCGGAGACCTGGAGGCCCAGCGCCCCGCACCAGCGCACGACCGCGGCCGGAACCTGTTCGAGAGCCAAGGATGCCTTGCGCATGGGTCCTCCGGATCAGACGACGACCGGCTGGGGCTTGTAGGAACGCATCACCATCCAGGTCTGCAGGATGCCGATGAGGTTGAACATCAGGTAGTAGAGGCAGAGGCCCGAGGGCGTCCGGGCGAAGAAGAAGGTGAACATCACCGGCATCATCACCATCATCATCTTGCGCTGGGTGGGATCCCCCACGGAAGGGGTCATGGCCTGCTGGACGATCATGGAGACGCCCATGAGCACGGGCAGCACGAAGAAGGGGTCCTGGGCCGAGAGGTCCTTGAGCCAGAAGGCGAAGGGCGCGTGCCTCAATTCGTAGACGGCGTTCAGCATGGACCAGAGGGCGAAGAACACGGGCATCTGCAGGACCATCGGCAGGCAGCCGCCCATGGGGTTGTGGCCGTTTTTCTTGTAGAAGGCCATGAGCTCCTTCTGCATTTCCGCCTTCTTGGCCATGTCGTTGCCGAATTTTTCATACTTGGCTTGAAGTTGCTTCTGATATGGCTCAAGTTCCTTCATGCGCAGCATCTGGACCGTCGTCTTGGTGTTGAGGGGCCACAGGGTGCCCCGGATCACCACCGTGAGCAGGACGATGGAGAAGCCCCAGTTGGGGACCACCTGGTGGATGCCCCGCAGGATCAGGAAGAGGAACTGGGCGACCAGCCCGAAGAAACCGAAATCCATGACCTTGTGGAAGATCTTGCCATCGGCCGCGTGGCCGGGGGCGTGGAACGCGCCCAGCTCCTCGGCCTGCTTGGGGCCCAGGTAGAGCCGGGCCGTCGCGGCGCCGTAGGCGTCGGGAACGAGGCTGTAGCCGCGTTCCGCATCCCGCCGGAGCGTGGTGGAGGCATCCCAGATGGCCGCGAAGTACCAGGACCGCTGGGCGGCGCTGGCGTCCACGCCGGCGTCCATGCCCACCCGGGAGGTGGCCGGGGGAAGGACCTTGCGCTTGGCGCCCGCGAAGGCGAAGAAGGGGTCCTTCAGCATGTCCGCCCAGTTAACGGCGTTGATGGACTTGGCATCGAGGGTGAAGACGCGGCCCAGGCCGTGCACGGTCGCCAGGGACTCGGGCATGGGCATGAGGTTGAGACCGGCGCCCCGGGCGCTCTGCCAGCGCACGTCGAGGACGTGGCCGTCGCCGGGCACCAGGTAGGTCAGCCGGTCGCCCTGGGGCGAGGTGAAGACCACTTCCTTGCCCTTGCCGGAGTCGTTCACGGCGGGGTCGCCCGTAAAGCGGGCCTCCAGGGCGGCGCCGAGACCGGCGAAATCCTGGGCGACCTCATGGCCGTCCTTGTCCCTATGGGCTTCCGGGAAGAACTTCGTGCCATCCTTCCACTCCGCCTGCACCAGGGCGCCGTCGCCCTTGCGCCAGGTGAGCTTCAGGACGGGGTTCGCGAGGGTCATCCGGGCCGCGGGATCCACGGCGGGCACGGCGCCCGCGGGCACCTTGGGCGCCATGGGCGCCTGCGCGGCGGTCTCGGCGGGGGCCTGGGCCACCGGGGCGGGAGCCGCCTGGCTCCGCTCCACCTGGGCGGACCCGGGCCTGTGGGGATACATCTTGTTCATGGCGTAGTTGTAGCCCAGCAGCATGACGATGCTGGCCACTACGAAGATCACCATATTCCGGTTGTTCATCGGGATTCCCAACGGGTCAGGGCCAGCCTGAGCTGGCCTCGGATGTCCTGGAACGAAAAGGGGCAGCCCTTGGCGGCGCTCCGTGCGGGGCGGACCCACACGACGCCGAGGCTGCCTCCCAAGGAGGGGTCTTCACGCAGAAGTTCGAGGAACGCCATCCTCACCCTGCGGCGGAACCGGTTCCTCTGCACGGCGCGCCCCTGCTTGCGGGACGCATTGACGAGCAGCATGGGCTCGACGCCGGAGGCCAGACGCCAGACGCGCACATCCAGGGGCTGGTCCTTGCCCAGCAGAGGGCGGGGAACCACCTCGGGAACCGCGTGATCCTGGCGCGACACGACCCGGTAGCGCCCAGCCACTCTCATGGCGACTAGAGTGCCAGGACGTGACGGCCCTTGGCGCGGCGGCGCTTGAGCACCAGACGGCCATTCTTGGTCTTCATGCGGGTGAGGAAGCCGTGCGTCTTGGCGCGGCGACGGTTGTTGGGCTGAAAGGTACGCTTCATGATCCACCTCATGGCCCCAACCGGAAGGAAAGGGCGAACCTTCGAGGTTACCAGCAGGTGTTCGATCTCTCAACCCCAAAGAGTGGTCTCGGACGGGGGGCACAGGTGATAAAGTGGTTCTCCCGAATCCAGGATGGAGTTGCGGGGCCAAACCCGAAGCTAGCGCCCGCCGCGGCAACCCGCAGGGGGCGACCACCTGTCCGCACCAAACGTGGGGTTCCCCTTATGCAAACGAATGATTCACATGCTCTCTGGGAAACCGTGCGCAAGGGTCTGGCCACCCATCTCCCGGAGCGGACCTTCCACGACTGGATCGAGCCCTGCAAGGCCATCAACTTCGATGGCACGACCCTGCTCATCCAGGTCCCCTCCCCTTCCGCCCGCATCTGGATCGAGCAGCAGCTGGCCGAGGAGTTCCACGACGTGCTGGTGCAGTGCGACCTGGCCAACCTGAGGCTGGGCTTCATGGTGGCCGGCGACGCCAAGGCCGCGCCCCCCGCCAAGGGCAGGCCCGTCCTGGGCACCCCCTCGGAGACTCCCCTGGATTCCCCCTTCCCCCAGGGCTTCCACCGCTACACCCTGGACCGCTTCGTGGTGGGCCCCACCAGCCAGCTGGCCTTCGCCGCGGCCAACGCCGTGGTGGAGAGCCACGGCCGGCCCAACTCCTCCCTGAACATGAACCCCCTGTTCATCTACGGCGGTTCCGGCCTGGGCAAGACCCACCTCATGATCGGCATCGGCAAGGGCATCCTGGCCAAGGCCCCCAACCTGCGGGTGGCCTACCTCAAGGTGGACAACTTCTTCAACGAGCTCACCCTCGCGATCCGGGCCAAGAACACCGAGCCCATGCGCAAGAAGTACCAGCAGAACGACCTCCTGCTCCTGGACGATGTCCAGACGCTGGGGAAGATGGAGCGGACCCAGGAGGAGATTTTCTACATCCTCGAGTACCTCCTCCAGTATGGAAAGCAGATCGTCATCACGTCCGACAAGCCGCCCCAGAAGCTGGAGGGCCTCCACGACCGCCTCATCACCCGCTGCAAATGGGGGCTGACGGCCGACATCCAGCCCCCCGACTTCGAGACCCGGGTGGCCATCCTGCGCAAGAAGCTGGAGGACGAGGTCTTCAACGGCCTGCCCGAGGTGCCCGAGGACGTCATCACCTTCATCGCCCACAAGGCCAAGGGCAGCGTGAGGGACCTGGAGGGCCTCCTGACCCGCGTGGTCTTCCAGAGCAGCTTCCTGGGGGTCTCCCCCAGCCTGGGAGTGGCCCAGGAGGCCTTCCTGGGCCAGACCGGAGCGGAGTCCACCGCCTCGATCTCCATGGAGCGCGTCTGCCGCATGACGGCCGAGACCTTCAATGTCCCCTTCACCGATCTCATGAAGAAGAAGACCCGCCAGCAGGTCATCCTCATCCCCCGCCAGGTGGCCATGTACCTCTCCAGGGAACTCACCGCCGCCTCCTTCACGGAAATCGGGCGCAGTTTCAACGATATGCACCACAGCACCGTCATGAACGCCATCGACTCGGTGAAAAACCGCATGCAGAAGGATGCCGATTTCCACAAGCTTGTGCACTCCCTTCTGAATAGCATCCAGTGATTCCATTCATGTTGGGTCGGATCTGCACAAAGGCGGCACGACCCACCTGCGGATTGGGTGCGGATCGGTCCCCGGCTCCCGCCTGACCCCTGCCCCCACCCGCACCCAATCCGCACGGACGCTACCGAGACCCACACCTGCCCAGCGTCGCTCTTTCCAGCTACACTAAGGCTTTGAACGTCATATCCGCAGGATAGCCCGCCACTCAGCATAATCAGGGTGATTCATGAACTTTCAAGTACAGGTTTCCAAGGAACGTCTTGATAAGACGCTCGGGATACTGAAACACGCGCTGGAACGCAGGGTCACGCTGCCCATCCTCCAGCACGTCCTGGTGGAAGTTCAGGACCACGAGATGACCCTCAAGGCCACCGACATGGAACTGGCCTTCGAGGCCGTGATCCCCGTGGAGGGCCACGGCAACCGCACGGTGGCCATCCCCGGCAAGAAGTTCGTGGAGACCGTGCGCGTCTATCCCGACGGCCTGCTGACCCTGGAGTGGCCCGACACCGGCAACCGCATCTGGCTGCGGGCGAAGGGCTTCAATTCAGAGCACAACATCCAGCCCGGGGAGGGCTTCCCGGAACTGCCCAAGCCCGAGCCCGGGCTGCCCAGCGTGGTGGTGCCCTCGGCGCTGTTCCGCAAGGCCATCGGCCTGGGGAGCATCTCGGTGAGCAAGGACGCCACCAAGCCCGCGCTGAGCGGGGTGCTGCTGCACCTGGGGAGGAAGTTCATCCGGGTCGTGTCCACCGACGGCTTCCGCCTGGCGGTGGTGGAGATGCCCATGGACACGGGCCTCGAGGCCGACGCCCGGATCATCGTCCCGCGCCGGGCCCTGGACCTGCTGCCCTCGAGCCTGGGCGACGACGGGCACCTCACCCTCTCCTGGGACGACCGCAGCCTGTTCATGGACCAGCCGGGCCTCAAGTTCAGCACCCGCAGGGTCACGGGCAACTACCCGGCGTACGAGAAGGTGCTCCCTTCCGAGCTGCCCCGGAAGGTCATCGTCGACCGGGAGGACTTCCTCAAGACCCTGCGCATCGTGGGCCTCAAGAAGGACGACTACAACAAGAACGTCCGCCTGTTCTTCGAGTTCCCCAACCTGAGGGTGTTCTTCCAGCACCCCGACGAAGGCGTCAACCAGGGCACCATCAGCTTCACGGGCGAGGAACAGCCCCTGGAGCTGGCCTTCAACATCGACTACCTGACCGAGCTGCTGGAGCGGATCCCCGGCGAGGAGGTCGTCTACCAGTTCAAGGACGATGTGGGCCAGGGGATCTTCATGTCGCCCAGCATCGAGGACATGACCTTCCGGTACATCCTCATGCCCGTCAAGTTCGCCAACCCCAGCTGAACGATCCGGCTGTGGCCCAGGGCACCCCCGAAACCAGGAAAAGCGAGTATTGATGACCGAAGAAGTGAGCAACCCGAAGCCCCAGGGGATCGTCCCCACCTACACCGCCGACAACATCACCGTCCTTCGCGATCTGGAAGCCGTCCGGAAGCGGCCGGGCATGTACATCGGTGACACCGACGACGGCAGCGGCCTGCACCAGATGGTCTACGAAGTGGTGGACAACGCGGTGGACGAGGCGCTGGCGGGCTACTGCACCCGGGTCGACGTGTACATCCACGATGACGGCAGCTGCTCGGTGGAGGACAACGGCCGGGGCATCCCCACCGACCTCCACAAGGAGGAGAACCGTTCGGCCGCCGAAGTGATCATGACCGTGCTCCACGCCGGCGGAAAGTTTGACGACAATTCCTACAAGATCTCCGGCGGCCTCCACGGGGTCGGCGTGTCCTGCGTCAATGCCCTTTCCAAGCGCCTGTGGCTCACCATCTGGCGGGACGGCAAGGAGCACGCCATGACCTTCACCCAGGGCAAGGCCGACGCCCCCCTGGCCCTGCTGGGGCCCACCACGCGCCGGGGGACCCGGGTGCGCTTCAAGCCCGACGAGGAGATCTTCCATCTGAAGCTGGACTTCTCCTTCGAGGTGCTCAGCCAGCGCCTGCGCGAGCTCAGCTACCTGAACAAGGGCGTGCACATCCGCATCACCGACGAGCGCAGCGGGGAGCATCACGACTTCTTCAACGCCGGCGGCATCGACGCCTTCGTGGAACACCTGAACCGCACCAAGTCCGTGCTGCACAAGCCCCCCATCCACATCGAGGACACCAAGTCCGACATCCAGGTGGAGGTGAGCCTCCAGTGGAACGACACCTACCAGGAAACCCTGTACTGCTTCACGAACAACATCCGGAACCGGGACGGCGGCGCGCACCTGGAGGGCTTCCGGGCCGCCATGACGCGGGTGATCAACACCTACGCCGAGAAGAACAACCTGCTGAAGTCCGCCAAGGTCACCCTCTCGGGCGAGGACGTGCGCGAGGGCCTGACGGCCGTGATCTCGGCCAAGGTGCCCGATCCCAAGTTCAGCAGCCAGACCAAGGACAAGCTGGTCTCCAGCGAGGTCAAGGGCATCGTGCAGACCATCGTCTACGACCGGCTCACGAGCTTTTTCGAGGAGAACCCCAGGGAGGCCAAGGCCATCCTGGAGAAGGCCATCGAAGCGGCGCGCGCCCGCGAGGCCGCCCGCAAGGCGCGGGAACTGACCCGCCGCAAGGGGACCCTGGATAGCGCCGGGCTACCCGGCAAGCTGGCCGATTGCCAGGAGAAGGATCCCGCCGTCTCCGAGATCTTCCTGGTGGAGGGCGATTCCGCCGGCGGCTCGGCCAAGCAGGGCCGTGAACGGCGCACCCAGGCCATCCTGCCCCTCAAGGGCAAGGTCCTCAACGTGGAGAAGGCCCGCTTCGACAAGATCCTGGGCCACAACGAGCTGCGGATCCTCATCCAGGCCCTGGGCACGGGCATCGGGGCCGAGGACTTCAAGGTGGAGAACCTCCGCTACCACAAGATCGTGCTCATGACCGACGCCGACGTGGACGGTTCGCACATCCGCACGCTGCTCCTCACCTTCTTCTACCGGCAGATGCCCGAGCTGGTGCTCCGCGGCCACCTGTACATCGCCCAGCCCCCCCTCTACAAGGTCAAGAAGGGCAAGCAGGAGCGGTATCTCAAGGATGAGCGGAGCCTGGAGGAGTACCTGTTCCACAAGGCCCTGGACGGCTGGACGCTGACCCTGCCGGACGGCAGCGAGCACCAGGGCGCCGGCCTCGTCCGGGAAATGAAGAAGTGGGGCGAGGTCAAGCACCTCTACGCCAAGCTGGAGCGCCGAGGCTACGCCCGGCCCCTGGTGGACGCCCTGTTGACCGACGGTCTGCTGGAGGACGGCCGCTTCGCCACCGCCGAGGCCCTGGGCGAGCTCATGGGCAGGCTCCTGGCCAAGGAGCTGGGCCAGTGCGAGCTGGAGTCCGTGGACGCCATGGAGGTGGACGGGGAGACCCTGCCCGCCACCCACCGCCTGAAGCTCACCCGCATGCACCTGTCCCGCCCCATCACCCTCTGGATCGACGACCAGGTGGCCCGCTGGGGCGAGTTCCGCCGGCTGCTGTCCCTGCACCAGGACCTGGCCGCCTTCAGTGGCGGGTCCCTGAAGCTCCACCGGACCGCCGCCGCGCCCGCCGCTCCGAATCCGGCCGCCCCCAACGCGGCGGACGTGGAGGCGGAGGAGCCCGAGCAGGGCATCGCCACCAAGGCCAAGGAGATGACCTTCGCCAGCGCCGAGGACATGCTGGTCATGATCCTGGAGGAGGGCAAGCGGGGCCTCAGCATCCAGCGCTACAAGGGGCTGGGCGAGATGAACCCCGAGCAGCTCTGGGAGACCACCATGGACCCCGAGCGGCGCACCCTCCTCAAGGTCCAGGTGGACGACGCGGTGGAAGCCGACGAGATCTTCACGATCCTCATGGGCGACGCCGTGGAGCCCCGCCGGCGCTTCATCGAGAACAACGCCCTGCTGGCCGAGAACCTCGACGTCTAGGCAAACCCTGAAAACCAAGCCAACCAGCACCTGTTCCACGTGGAACCTACGGAAGCCTGAATGATCCAGAACCAGCGAATCGAGCCCATCGAGATTGAAAAGGAAATGCGGAAGTCCTACCTGGACTACGCCATGAGCGTGATCGTGGGCCGGGCCCTGCCCGACGTGCGCGACGGGCTGAAGCCCGTGCACCGCCGGGTCCTGTACGCCATGAAGGAAGGCGGCAACGACTGGAACCGCGCCTACAAGAAATCCGCCCGCACCGTGGGCGACGTGATGGGCAAGTACCATCCCCACGGGGACTCCGCCATCTACGACACCCTGGTGCGCATGGCCCAGCCCTTCTCCATGCGGCACATGCTCGTGGACGGCCAGGGGAACTTCGGTTCCATCGACGGCGACAGCCCGGCCGCCATGCGCTACACCGAGGCCCGGCTCTCCCGCCTGGCCAACGACATGATGTCCGATCTCGAGCAGGACACCGTGGAGTGGGGTCCCAACTACGACGACTCCATGGAGGAGCCCCTCACCCTCCCCACCCGGTTCCCCAACCTCCTGGTGAACGGGAGCCAGGGCATCGCCGTGGGCATGGCCACCAGCATCCCGCCCCACAACCTCAGGGAATGCATCAACGCCCTGGTGGCCCTCATCGATGACCCGACCCTGGGCCTGGACGGGCTCATGCAGTTCGTCAAGGGCCCCGACTTCCCCGGCGGCGGCCTCATGCTGGGCACCGAGGGCGTGGTGGACGCCTACCGCACCGGCCGCGGCCGCTGCATCGTCCGCGCCAAGTCCCATGTCGAGCAGATCAAGCGCGCGGGTGACCGCGAGCAGATCGTCTTCACGGAGCTGCCCTACCAGGTGAACAAGGCCACCCTGCTGGAGAAGATCGCCGAGCTGGTGCACGAGAAGAAGATCGACGGCATCAGCGACCTCCGGGACGAGAGCGACCGGGAAGGCATCCGCATGGTCGTGGAGCTCAAGAAGGGCGAAGCCAGCGACATCGTCCTGAACCAGCTCTACCAGCAGACGCCCCTGCAGAACTCCTTCCCCATCACCATGCTGTGCATCGTCAACGGCCAGCCCCGCATCCTCACCCTGCGGGAGATCCTCAAGGAGTTCATCGGCTTCCGCCGCGAGGTGGTCACCCGGCGCACCCTCTTCCAGCTGCGCAAGGCCGAGGACCGCCACCATATCGTCATGGGCCTGCAGATCGCCCTCGACCACCTGGACGCCGTCATCAAGCTCATCCGGGCCGCCCAGAGCCCCGAGGAGGCCAAGCAGGGCCTCATGAACGGCGACTTCGCCTCCCCCGCCGCCCTGAAGAAGAACCCGGCCCTGGCCCTGTCGGCCGTGCAGGCCCAGGCCATCCTGGACATGCGCCTCCAGCGCCTCACGGGCCTGGAGCGGGAGAAGATCCTGGAGGAGCTGCGCGAGCTGGAGGCGACCATCGCCCGGCTCAAGGCCATCCTGAACGACGACACCCTCCTCATGAAGATCATCCGCGAGGAGTTCCTGACCGTGGCCGAGCAGTTCGGCGACGACCGGCGCACCGAGATCTCGGCCTTCTCCGGCAACATCCGCATGGAGGACGTGGTCCCCGACGAGGAGATGGTCGTCACCATGTCCAAGGCCGGCTACATCAAGCGCACCGCCCTGGCGGTCTACCGCCGCCAGAAGCGCGGGGGCAAGGGCAAGCTGGGCATGAAGACCAAGGACGAGGATTTCGTCGAGCGGCTCTTCATGACCAAGGCCCACGACACCCTGCTGGTGTTCACGGACCGGGGCTACGCCTACGCGCTGAAGGTCTACGACCTGCCCGAGGCCGCCGCCTCCACCCGCGGCAAGCACATCAAGAACCTCATCTCCCTCAAGGACGACGAGAAGGTCGTCACGCTCATGGCGCTCCGGGAGTTCCCGGAGGAGTACCACCTGATCTTCGCCACGGCCGACGGCACGGTGAAGAAGACCAGCCTGAGCCTCTATGCCAATATCCGGGCCAACGGCCTGATCGCCCTCAACATCGAGGAGGGCAACAGCCTGATCTCCGTGCGGGTGGCCACGGGCGACCAGCAGATCCTGCTCATCAGCGCTCTCGGCAAGGCCATCCGCTTCCCCGAAGGGGATGTGCGGGCCATGGGCCGCACCGCCACCGGCGTGCGGGGCATGCGCCTGGGCGCGGGGGACTTCATCGTGGACATGGAAGTGACCGAGGCCCTGCCCGACCTGCCCGAAGGGGTGGTGGCGGACGAGAGCACCGCCGCCCACGGCATGCTCCTCACGGTCACGGAAAAGGGCTACGGCAAGCGCAGCCTCCTCCAGGACTACCGGCTCCAGGGCCGGGGCGGCACCGGGGTCATCAACATCCGGGCCGGCGTGCGCAACGGCAAGGTGGTGGGCTCCGTGCTGGTGAAACCCGGCGAGGGCTGCCTGCTCATCTCCCAGGAGGGCATGGTCATCCGCTTCAACATCGACGAGGTCCGCAAGACCGGTCGCGCCGCCATGGGCGTCCGCCTGCTCAACCTGCCCTCGGAAGCCGACCGGGTGGTGGGCATCGCCAAGATCGACGCCAGCGCCCAGGCCCTGGATGACGAGGACGATGTGGATCTGATCGTGGATGCGGAAACCGGCAATCCGGGGCCCGACGAAAGCGGCACGCAGCAGAAGCTGGATCTCTGATATGTCTGTGGGGGGACCGCGCCATTTTGCGCACTCTCATCGAACGCATGCGTTCGATCCCCACACCCCCACTCCATGCCCCGGCAAAGCCGGGACATGAAGTCTAGCTTTTCAAACCAGACAAGAACAAAAGGCCGCTCCATGCGGCCTTTTGTCTGGGATGGAGCGCAGGAAAAGTTACAGAGAATTCCGAGCACCCGCGGAATTGCGGTCCCATATTGTGGGGGATCCGACCCCGAAGCCGGGGAAAGGAGGCCATGGTGCACTTCCACACCCCCTTCCATCCCTTCCAGGGCCACCGCTGGGCCGCCTACGTGGACGCCACGAACCTGATCCTGATCCTGGTGGGCCTCCTGCTCGCCTTCCTTCTGGGACCCCTGCTGGATTGACTCATCCTGCCCAGGTGATCGCCCGGTCCCCCCGGGTCTCGGCCCGGAGGATGCCCATGGCGACCAGCTCGGCCACCTTCGGATAGGCGCCGATGGCCTCCTGGTAGGCCTCGGTGCCTTCCCCGGCCTCGTGGACGCCCACCCAGGTGTTGCGTCCCATGCCCTTGGCCGTATAGAGGCACTGGTCGGCCACCTCGGCCACCTTCTCCCAGGCCACCTTGGAGGGGTCCGTGCGGAAGAAGGGAAAGGAGGAGTAGCCGATGGAGCAGGTCTTGTGGATGACCTGCCCGTTGCCCAGCTCGAAGGGGAAGGCCTCCACCCGGGCCCGGATCCGTTCGGCCACCAGGCGGGAATCCTCCCGCGAGGTGTGCTTGGCCACCACGAAGAACTCCTCCCCGCCCCAGCGGACGACGGTATCGGAATCCCGCATGGTCTGGGAGAGGATGAAGGCGAATTGCTTGAGCACCTGGTCGCCTGCCGCATGCCCGTAGGTGTCGTTGACCTGCTTGAAGTGATCGATGTCGATCATGAGGAAGACGACGTCGATGTTGGCCAGGAACCGGGTCCTGGCCTGCTCGGAGTGGCCGCTGCGCTGCATCCGGACGATCTGGGCCAGGTCCTCGGCGATGCGGGTGGTCAGGTAGCGCCGGTTGGCCAGGGAGGTGAGGGGGTCCTTCAGGCTCATCTCCGCCAGAACCTGGTTGACGCTCTTCAGCCGCTTCCGGCTGAGCACGAGGACGCCCGCGATGGCGAACCCGAGGGTCCCCAGGGCGAGCCAGAGCAGGCGCAGCCTGGCCTGGTTCCGGCGGTCCCGCTGGAGCGCGTTGATCTCCAGCTGCTTCTTGTCGCTTTCGAAGGAGGCGCCGGCCTCGGCGATGCGCTTCTGGTCCTGGGACTTCTTCAGGGCGTCGCCCAGGCTCTTGAAGAGGACTTCGGCCTCGAAAGCCTTGCGGTAGTCCCCGGCGAAGGCGAATTCCTCGGCGAGGATCCCGGTGACGCCGCAGGTGTCGTTGGCCGCATGGGCTTCCTTGAAGTGCTCAAGCCCTTCCTGGATGGAGCGCAGGCCCTCGGCGGCGCCGCCCAGGCGGTTCAGGGCGATGCCCCGGTTGACCTGGCTCACGGCCGTGGCGCGCGCATTATGGGCCGCCGTGGCCATGCGCAGGGCCGCCTCGGCGTACTTCAGGGTGCTCCGGTAGTCCTTCCTCCCCAGGTAGACGTCGGCCAGGTTCACGGCCGTCGTGAGCTGGAGGCTGGCGTAGCGGGTGCGCCCGGCGAGCTCGGAGGCCAGGGTCAGTTCCGTCAGCTGGCCCTCGGTGTCGTCCCGGTCGCCGAAGGTGTTGGAGAGGGCGAAGTGCAGGGTGGCCTGCAGGTCCAGGTCCCGCAGGGACTCGGCGATGGCGATGGCGGACTTGTGGCTGGCCACCGCATCGTCGCTCCGCCCCAGGGTGCTGTAGAGGGTGCCCATCTGGCTGAGGATCCGGGCATGGTCCTGCTCGTCGCCCAGCTCCTCGCAGAGCTTCTGGCCCAGCTGGAGGGCGGCGATGGCCTCGGAGAAGGTGCCCAGGTTCCGGCACACCTCGCCGAGGGTGAGGCAGTCCTGGACCAGGGCGCGGCCGATGGCCTGATCCTGGGGGACCCTGCGGAGGTAGGCCTGCAGGGCGGGCTGGAGGGAGCCCAGGAGGGCCTTGGCCTCCTTGGGCTGCTCCCGCGCGGCCAGGAGGGAGGCGGCCTGGGTCTCGAGCAGGAAATGGGCCCGCTCCTCCCCGTCGCCTGCAACCAGGGAACGGGCCTGTTCCAGGTAGGCGGCGGCCTGGGGGAAGGCGTTGAGCACCGTGCAGTCACGCACGAGGCCCGTGAGCAGGGCGATGCGGACCTGGACCTCCTGGCCGGCCTTCAGCAGCGCCAGTCCCTCCTCGGCCCAGGCCACCGAGGCCACCGGGTTGTTGCGATTGTCGAGCTCGATCAACCGCTTGAGTTCCGTGAGCCGTCGGAACGGCGCCACCGGGGTGGGGGGCACCTGGAGGGTTCCCACCGGGGCCGGCCCGCCCGCGGCACGGGCTGGAACACCCGCGGCCAAGGCTCCCAGCAGGGTCAGCCCGGCCAGCACCCCGAGGTGCGGCCCCATGCGGGTTACGGCGGAAGTCATCCTTTGAATATACGTTGGAAATTCAACCCAGGAGATATTCTTTCCAATCGCCGGACGGCAGTTCGACCCCTTCACGCGCCAGACGGGGCAGCCGGTCCGGGGGGAACAGGTAGGTCCAGGCCAGGAAGCGGTGCCCCGAGGCCAGGACCACGGGCAGGATGAGGCGCAGGAACAGGTCGCCGGCCACGTCCTCCAGTTGGTCCAGGTCCCCCAGGGCGCTCTCCAGGGCCTCCTCGTCCTCGTAGCCGGCGAACTCCCCCACCACCCAGCCGGGACCCGGCGGCGGCTCCGTAGGTGGGTCCAGGGCGACCATGGCCGGAAAGCCGGCGGAGGGCAGGTGGAAGAGCCGGCCGGCGGCGTAGGCCGGGGTGGAGCCCTCGGGATTGGTGCGTTGCAGCCAGCCGTGGTTCCGTCCGCCCTCGCGGAGGGTGCCGTAGAGGAAGATGCCGTCGGCTTCCACGGGCGTCAGGCCCCGGGGTGCCGGATGAGTCTCTGGACGAAGTCCAGGAGCTCCTTGCTGCGATAGGGCTTGGCCAGGAAACCCGTGGTGGGGGTGGGCCGGGTGAGCTCGGGCCGGCTGTCCGGGGAAAAACCACTGCTGATGAGGATCCGGGTCTCCGGAGCCGCCTGGAGGATCCGGTCCATGACCTGGAAACCGTGCATGCGGGGCATCACCAGGTCCAGGATGATCAGATCGTAGGCCCCGGGGGAGGCCAGGAAGGCCTCAAGGCCCGCCAGACCATCCACAGCTTCCTCGACCTTGTAGTCGCTGGCTTCCAGAATTTCGCGCGTCATTTCCCTAATGAGTGGCTCGTCATCCACCACCAGGATTCGGCCTTTGCAGTGGCCGGACAGCGCTTCGCCCATTATTCCGGGATCGGGAAAAGGCCGGTGAGTTCGAAGACCTCCTGCCGGATCCGTGCGGAGGATCCTTCGTCCGCGCGGTAGCGGAGGGCCATGTCGATCCAGCCGGCGATGCGTCCCATCTCCCCTTCCTTCATGCCGCGGGTGGTGACGGCCGGGGAGCCGATGCGGATGCCCGAAGGCTTGAGGGGCGGGTTGGGGTCGAAGGGGATGCCGTTCTTGTTGACGGTGATGCCGGCGCGGTCAAGGGTCTGCTCGGCTTCGTTGCCCAGGATGCCCTGCTGGAACACGTCCACCAGCATGAGGTGGTTGTCCGTGCCCCCCGAGACCACGCGCCAGCCCTTCTCCTGCAGGGCCTTGGCCATGGCGGCGGCGTTGCGGACCACCTGCTCCTGGTAGACCTTGAAGTCGGGCTTGAGGGCCTCGCCCAGGGCCACGGCCTTGGCGGCGACCACGTGCATCAGGGGGCCGCCCTGGACGCCGGGGAAGAGGGCGCGGTCCAGGTCCTTGGCGAAGCGGTCGCGGCAGAGGACCAGGCCGCCCCGGGGCCCGCGCAGGGTCTTGTGGGTGGTCGTGGTGACGAAATCAGCGTAGGGGACCGGGCTGGGGTGGTGGCCGGTGGCCACCAGGCCGGCGATGTGGGCCATGTCGACCATCACCAGCGCGCCCACCTCGTCGGCGATCTCGCGGAAGAGGGGGAAGTCGAAGGTGCGGGAATAGGCGGAGGCGCCCACCACGATGAGCTTGGGCTTGTGTTCATGGGCCAGGCGGCGCACTTCGTCCATGTCCACGCGCTCGGTCTCCCGGTCCACGTGGTAGCCGACGAACTTGTAGAGGATGCCCGAGCTGTTGAGGGGATGGCCGTGGGTGAGGTGGCCGCCGTGGGCCAGGTCCAGGCCCAGGACCGTGTCGCCGGGCTTGAGGATGGAGAAGTACACCGCCATATTCGCCTGGGCGCCGCTGTGGGGCTGCACGTTGGCGTGGTCGGCCCCGAAGAGCTGCTTGGCCCGGGTGCGGGCGAGCTCCTCCACGGTGTCCACATTCACGCAGCCGCCATAGTAGCGCCGGCCGGGATAGCCCTCGGCGTACTTGTTGGTGAAATGGCTGCCCATGGCCTGCATCACGGGCCGGCTCGCGTAGTTCTCGGAGGCGATGAGTTCCAGATGATGGCGCTGTCGCTGGACTTCCAGTTCCAGCGCCTGGAAAACGGCCGGATCGGCGACACGTAGGGCTTCGTACATGGGCATGGCAACACCTCAAAGGTTTCCGCTTGGAATCTTCTCACAAGCCGGCCCCCCGCGGATGCAAAAGGACGGTGCCGCCGCAGGCTTCCGTGACATGGGGAGGCTCCGGATCTGCCAAAATGGAGGGGAAAGGTGGCCCATGTCCATTCTCCCCCCCAGCACCGACAGCGAACTGGAGAGCTTCGAGCACCCCCTGGCCTCCCGGTATGCCTCCAAGGGCATGGTGCGCCTCCTGTCCCCCCTGTACCGGATGCGGGTGTGGCGCCGGCTCTGGATCGCCCTCGCCGAGAGCGAGGCCGAGCTCGGCCTGCCCGTGACCGAGGCCCAGCTGACCGAGCTGCGGGCCACCCAGGACGCCGTGGACCTGAAGGCCATCGCCCGCTTCGAGGCCTCCCTGCGCCACGATGTCATGGCCGCCATCCACGCCTGGGGCGAGCAGGCCCCCCTGGCCCGGCCCATCATCCACCTGGGCGCCACCAGCTGCTTCGTCACGGACAACGGGGATCTCCTCATCGCCCGGGAGGCCCTGGTGCTGCTCCGCCGGCGGCTCCAGGACGTCATCGCCGCCCTGGGGGCCTTCGCCCGCGCGTGGCAGGACCAGCCCTGCCTGGGCTTCACCCATTTCCAGCCGGCCCAGCCCACGACGGTGGGCAAGCGGGCGACCCTCTGGATCCAGGACCTGCTCCTGGACCTCGAGGATCTCGACCACCTCCTGCGCACCACGCCCGTGCGGGGGGTCAAGGGGGTCACCGGCACCCAGGCCAGCTTCCTGGAGCTCTTCGACGGAGACGGCGCCAAGGTGGACGCGCTGGAACGCAAATTCTGCGACAAGGTGGGCCAGAAGGCCATCCCCGTCTCGGGCCAGACCGCCACCCGCAAGCTGGAGGACCGCATCGGGCAGGTGCTCTGCGGCATCGCGGCCTCGGCCTCCAAGTTCGGTTGCGACCTCCGGCTCCTGCAGCACCTCAAGGAGGTGGAAGAGCCCTTCGAGAAGCAGCAGATCGGGTCCTCGGCCATGCCCTACAAGCGCAATCCCATGCGGTCCGAACGCATCGTCTCCCTGGCCCGCTTCGTCCTGGGGCTCATGCCCAGCACGTACCAGACCTCGGCCACCCAGTGGCTGGAGCGCACGCTGGATGATTCAGCCCACCGGCGCCTCAGCCTCAGCCAGGGGCTTCTGGCGGTGGATGCCATCCTGGTGCTCTACCGGAACGTGGCCTCGGCCCTGGTGGTGTATCCCCGGATGATCGAGGCCCGCCTCTCGTCCGAGCTTCCCTTCATGGCCGCCGAGGTGCTGCTCATGGAGGGCGTGAAGCGGGGCGGGGACCGCCAGGACCTGCACGAGCGGTTCCGGGTGGCCTCCCTGGAGGCGGGGCGCCGCATCAAGGAGGAGGGGCGCCCCAACACCCTGCTCGCGCTGCTGGCCGCCGACCCTGCATGGAACATGAACGAAACCGAACTGGCCGCCCTCCTGGATGGGCGCCGGTTCACGGGCCGCGCCGGGGAGCAGGTGCGCGCCTTCCTGGCCGGAGAGGTGGCCGCCGCCCTGGCGGACCACGTCCAGGCCGAAGCCGTCTCCGTGCGCGTCTAAGAACGAAAGGCTGAACATGCTGAAACTTGCCGTCATCGGCGCCGGGACCCTTCTCGGCCGGGAACTGGTGGACACCCTCGAACCCAAGGAGTGTTCCGTCCTGCCCCTGTCCCACGCCCCCACCACCGTGGAGGAGGAGCTGGGGGACGTGGTCATCTTCGCCCCCAGCCCGGCCCTCCTGGAGGAGATCGAGCTGCTCATCCTGGCCGAGACTCCCCAGGATCCCGGCATCCTGGAGGGCTTCAAGGGGCGGACCCTGGACCTGCGCTCCAACCCCGAGCCCTCCCTGGACCCCATGCCCCTGGCCGGCCCCTGGCCCAAGGGGAAGCTGGCCCTGCGCAACCGACCCGCGGTGGAGCAGGTGCTGGGCATCCTGCCGCGCCTGGTGACCGGCCTGGGCGAGGTGGGGGGCACCCACCTGCGCTCCGTGGCCTTCCTGGGCGACCAGGGCCTGGACGGGCTGCTGGAGCAGACCATGGCGGTCTTCAAGGGCGAGGACCCCAACATCGAGAAGCTCGGCTACCGCGCGGCCTTCGAGGTGATCCCGCAGTTCCCCAGGGGCCGCTTCGTGGAAGTGCGGGTTCCCGCCTTCCACGGGGATCTCCTGATCCTCCACCTCACCGCCGCCCCCGGCGCGGTGCTCGCGCCCCTGGAGGCCCCGGAGGGGGTGGCCTGGACCGACCACCCGGCCTCGAGCCGGGAGGTGTCGGTGAGCCCGCAGCTCCTGGCCCACCTGAGCCTCACAGAGGAGGGCCGGGCCGGGGTCCTCACCCTGGGCTTCGATCCGATCCTCTGGGGCACCCTCATGCCCCTCCTGCGGCTCCTGGAACTGTAGACTGCCACCATGGCCAAGCACCTCGAGGATCCCCACGACCGGAACGACTTCTTCAAGACCCTGGGCACCCTCATGGCCGGGTTCGTGGCGATGCGGGTCGAGGAGGCCGTGACCGGCGCCGGTCCGGCCCTCCTGCGCCCGCCCGGGGCCCTGGACGAGTTCGATTTCCTCATGGCCTGCACCCGGTGCGACAAGTGCATCACCGCCTGCCCCCAGGGCTCCATCCAGAAGGCCGGGCCCCAGACCGCCCTGGCCGCGGGGACCCCCTACATCGTCCCCCGGAACATGCCCTGCTTCCTCTGCACCGCCCTGCCCTGCATCACAGCCTGCCCGGAAGGCGCCCTGGTGTGGCCCAAGCGCAAGGCGGGCGACCAGATGCTGGAGGGCCCCCCGGCCGTGAAGATGGGCACCGCCCGCATCAAGACCCGCACCTGCCTCACCTACGAACGGGAGGACCGCCCGGCCCAGCCCTGCACCACCTGCGTGGACCGCTGCCCCTACCCCGGCGTGGCCATCCGCATGGCCGTGGCCCGGGACGGCGAGCTGCCCCATCCCGAGGTGGTGGCGGACTTCTGCACGGGCTGCGGGCTCTGCACCTTCGGCTGCCCCACCCCGAACCCGGCCATCGTGGTGGAGAACCGGGATTGATACCAAAGCGGTAACTTTTTTTTGCCGTTGACCTGATTGGTGTATTGCCGAATCGGCTGATCGTCTATCGTCATAGCTCATTCCTGTCCAACCGGGAGAGCGCGCGATGTTTCTTGGCAGATGGGCCGTCCTGATGATCCTCGCGGGCGCCCTCGCCTGCGGCGGTGGCGGGGCCTCCTCGCCCTCCCCGGCGCCCGCGGCGGCTCCCCCAGCCCTCCCTCCGGCCGTGCCCGTGGTGACCGGCTTCGCGCCCGCCACCGGGCCGGCCGGGACCTCCGTGACGGTGACCGGGACCGGCTTCACGGGGGCGACGGGGGTGGCCTTCAACGGTAATTCCGCGACCACCTTCACGGTGGTCGGCGACACCCAGGCCACCGCCACCGTGCCGGCCGGCGCCAGCACCGGTCCCGTGACGGTCCGTACGGCAGCTGGTACGGCAGCCTCGGCCACGGTGTTCACCGTGAGCGGCGGGCTGTCCTCCGTCACCCTCCTGCCCGCCGGGCAGGTCATCCCAGCCGGCGCCACCCATCCCCGCACCTTCGTGGTGCGCGGGCTGGCCGGGGCCTGGACGGCGACCAGCAACGATGCGACCTGGCTCACCCTCACCTCCGGTGCCGCAGGCACCGGGGACGGCACCGTGACCTACAGCGTCGCCCCCAATCCGGGCGCCGCGCCCCGCACGGGCAGCCTCGCCGTGGCCGGGCAGACCTTCACGGTCTGGCAGGACGGCACCCGGAACCTCGTGCATCCCCGGCTCTGGGTGAACGCCGGCGACGTGGTGCGACTCCGGGGCTGGGCCCTGGCCAGCAACCCGGTCTACCAGCAGGGCATGCTCCCCCTGCTGAGGACGGCCCGGGACGCCTACACCCAGCAGTTCTTCCCCGGGGGCGTGCAGAACCCCGCCTGGCCGGATCCGGGCGACGCCCAGGGCTACACCGGCCTGATCACCGAGACCTACGCGTTCGTCCTCGCCTTCAATGCCCTGATCGATCCGGTCCCCGCCAACCGGATCCAGTACGCCCAGTGGGCGCGCAACCTCATCATGGTGCCCCTGGCCCAGGCCGCCCTGGGGCCGCTCCCGGACGCGCCCTTCCGGGACCCCTCCTTCCCCGTCTACAACCGCGCCGGCGCCAACTCCGAACTCTGGCCGCTGATCGTGGACTGGCTCTACAACGCGGTGGACGGCCAGGGCGACCCCATCCTCACCGCCCAGGACAAGGCCACCATCGGCAACGTGTTCCTGATCTGGGCCGGGGAATGCCTGACGGCCTCCACCACCGGCGGCGACAGCCCCGCGCCGCCCGGGCTCATGAACGACCCTGCGCTGCTGCCGCCCTTCAGTCCCCTGGACCCCACCAACGCCCTGGGTCTGCCCCCCTCCGCCTACCGCATGGCGGCGAACAACTACTACCTGGGCCATGCCCGCCTGCTCACGATGATGGCCCTGGCCCTGGATCCCGCGGACGACCCGCCGGTCGCCTCCGGCCCAGCCGCCGGGGCGCTTGGCACGACGTTGGGCAGCTACCTGGCCGATGCCACCGGCGCCTGGCTTTATCAGCAATACGCGATGTTCGGCGAACCCGCGGAGATTCGGGCGGCCTACGGTCTGCCCGCCGGGAGCAGGGTGGGGCTGGCCAGCGGTGGGCTACCGGCCGAAGGCATGCTGTACGGCGTCTCCTTCGGCAGCATCTTCGGCCAGTTGCTTGCCCTCAAGACCGCCGGTCTGGACGACCCCACCCTCTGTGGGCCCCAGATCGCCCTGCTCCACGCCCCCACCTGGGCGCAGTGGGTGCCGAACTTCATCAGCTCCCTGGTGCCCACCGCCCAGACGCCGCCCACCGCGACCTACCTGGGCCCTCTCTACCAGATGTTCTCCTATGGCGACCTGGAGGAGTTCTACATCACCGACGATTTCTCCTATCCCATGGGTCTGCTGGGCCTCATCGACCAGCAGAACGGCAGTACCTCCAATCTGCCGGCGGAGCGGTGGTTCATGGTCAACGCGCTCATGGGCGGGGCGGACCGCCTCTACGAGCGGATCAGCAGTCCTTGGACCTGGGGCGTGCAGGACGCGATGCTCTACTACATGCTGCTGGATCCGGCCGCCGCGGCCCCGGCCGACCCCCGCCCCAGCTATCCCACGACCTTCTACGACGTGCCCCTGGGCCGGGTGGTGGCCCACAGTGACTGGACCGCCCAGGCCTCCATCTTCACCTACCTGGCGAACTGGGAATCGATCAACCACCAGGACGCCGATGCCGGGATGTTCGAGTTCTACCGCAAGGGGGAGTGGCTCACGAAGGAGTTCGGCAGCTACTCCGTCAGCGAGATCGGCCAGTGCAGCCTCTGGCACAACACCCTCGCCCTGCAGAACTGGTGCGCCGGCACGCCGCCCGCCGGTGACGACTTCGACGCCCCCTTCTGGCTGTATGGCAGCCAGTGGCCCCTGGGCATGAACGCCGGCGACCCGGTGACCACCGTGAGCCAGGGCGCGGGGTTCACCTGCGTCCAGTCGGATCTCACTCCCCTCTACAACAAGCCCGACTACTGGACCCCGGCCAACGGGCTCATGGATATCACCCACGCCAGCCGGACCGTCGTGTGGGTGCAGCCGGACCACCTGGTGGTCTACGACCGCGCCATTTCCCTGCACCCGGGGCTCTTCAAGCGGTTCAACCTCAACTTCGTGACCCAGCCCACCCTCGCGGGGTCGACCTTCACCGTCGCCACCCCCGGCGGGCAGAACCTGTACGGGAGGACCCTGCTGCCGGTGACGCCCGCCTACACCTGGGTGCCGGCGGATCCTTCCCTCGCCCCGGCCGTCCTGGAACCTACCCTCGGCCACCTGACCCTCGAGGACCCCGCCAAACCCCAGGACCTCCGGTTCCTGAACGTGCTCCAGGGGGCGGACGCGGGCGTCGCCCAGACCCCCGCCCAGGCCTTCCAGGATGCCGGTGAAGCGGCCCTCGACGGGGTGATCCTAGGCCGGGTGGCCGTGCTCTTCCCCCGTGTCATGGGCAGCGTGCCGGCCACGAGCACCTGGACCGTGCCCGCCACCATCCAGGGCACCCTCATCACCGGGCTGGCGCCCGGGGCGGGCTACGCCGTGCAGCAGGCCACGGGCTCCTCCGGCCGCACCTTCACCCTTACGTCCGGATCCGCCTACGTGGCGGATGCCGGGGGCACGCTCGCCCTGGGCACCCTGGTGCCGTGAGCCACGGGACCGCACCTCCCCGGCTTCGAAAGGGATGGGAACGGAGCGGACGGGGCCCTATGATGGACTCACCTTGACTCCAAACCATCGAAAGGGGAGGCTTCCCTGTGAATAGGTCCATCACCCTCCTTCGGGCCTGGCTGCTGGTCTGCGTCGTCTCCCTGGGGCTGGCCCAGGCGCAGTCCGTCAACGAATCCTTCGAGCGCCGGTTCGAAACGATCAAGAAGACGGCCACGAAGGAGCAGCTCTACCGCTTCCTGTACGCCCTGCCCAAGGGCGGGGACCTGCACAACCATCTGGGCCTGGCCAGCATGGCCGAGGACTGGTGGGCCGCCGCCACCGATCCCCGGCTCGGGGGGACGGACTGGGCCGCCGCGCTCACCCAGGTCAAGCCCCGGGTCACCGGCTACGCGGAGCGCACCTTCGGCCTGCCCCGCCCCTGAGCCTGGACTCCGCTCCGGGCCAGGGACGTGTTCCACGTGGAACGGTCCCGGCCCCGGAGGCTATAAACCGTATTCCCGCCACCGGTTCGAGATGCGCTCCAGGATCGCTTCGGGGAACACCAGGTCGCGGGGCCATTCCCGCTTGAAGTCGTCCAGTTTCGCGCTCTTGCGCGTGGCGTCGATGCCCACCTTGCTGCCGTAGGCGAAGCGGTCGCTGCTGTGGTCCAGCACGTCCAGGGGGCCCTCGGTGAACAGGAGGTCGCGCCGGGGGTCCACGTTGCTGGTGACCCGGAACAGCACCTCGTCGGCGTCATGGGGGTCGATGTCGGCGTCCACCACCACGATGCCCTTGCTGAACATCATCTGCCCGGTGCCCCAGATGGCGTTCATCACCTTCTGGGGGTGGCCGGGGAACTCCTTGCGGATGGCGATGATGACGAGGTTGTGGAAGCCGCCGGCGGCCGGGAGGTGCATGTCGACCACCTCCGGGAGGACCATCTTGAGCAAAGGCAGGAAGATACGCTCGGTGGCCAGACCCAGGAACTTGTCCTCCTGGGGCGGGCGGCCCACGATGGTGGCGGGGTAGACGGGGTTCCGGCGGTGGGTGATGGCCTCCACGTGGAGCACCGGGTAGTCGTCGGCCAGGGAGTAGTAGCCGGTGTGGTCGCCGAAGGGCCCTTCCCTGCGCAGCTCGCCCGGGTCCACCCAGCCTTCGATGACCAGTTCGGAGTCCGCGGGGACCTCCAGGTCGTGGGTCACGCACTTCACCATCTCCACCCCCTCCCCGCGCAGGAAGCCCGTGAACATGATCTCCGACAGGAAGGGAGGCAGGGGCGCGGTGGCGGCGTAGGTGAGGGCGGGATCGCCGCCGAAGCTCACCGCCACGGGCATCCGCTCTCCCGGCGCGTAGCCGTGGCGCGCCCGGGCGCCGTCGTGGTGGAGCTGGGTGTGGAAGCCCAGGGTGTGCTCGTCGAACACCTGCAGGCGGTACATGCCCATGTTCCTGCGGCCGTCCTTGAAGCGGGTGTGGCTGAGCCCGAGCGTGATGAAGGGGCCCCCGTCCTCGGGCCAGGTGGTGAGGACCGGCAGCCTGGACAGGCGCGCCTCCTCCCCCGTCCACACCACCTCCTGGCAGAGCCCCCTGCGGACGGTCTTGGGCATCCAGGCGCCCACCTCGACGAGCATGGGGAGCTTGGCCAGCTTGTCCAGGAAGCTCGCGCCGGCCTTGGGCATGGCCCCCTGGATGAGCTTGTCGATGCGGGCGGCCACCGCGTCCAGGCCCGCGGGTTCGTCCTCCACGCCCAGGGCCATGGCCATGCGGCGATAGCTGCCGAAGACGTTCATGGCCACGGGCATGGTGGCGCCCTGGATCCGCTCGAAGAGCAGGCCCTGGCCGCCCCCGGGGGTCTTGGCGACGCGGTCGGCGATGGCCCCCGCCTCCAGGTACGGATCCACCTGCGCCCTGATCCGCGTAAGCTCGCCACAAGCCTCCAGCTTGGACAGGAAGGTCTGGAAATCCTGGGACATCATGCACCTCGCCTACCAGTTTCGCCGCATTCGGCCGATTCCGGTAACGCGGGCCCGGCCGGCAGCGTCACATAGGTTGTTGGAGGAAACAATGTATCTCGTCGCAGCATCCATCATCGGTCTGGCCCTGGTGGCCACGCCCCCCCTTCGAGGAGAAGTTCCCATGTCCCTTCACGAATTCACGGTCCCCGGTCTCGACGGCAAGGCGCTGCCCCTGGCGGCCTACGAGGGCAAGGTGGTGCTGGTCGTCAACGTGGCCAGCGAATGCGGCTTCACCCCCCAGTACGCCGGACTGGAATGGCTGTACGAGACGTACAAGGACAAGGGCTTCACGGTGCTCGGCTTCCCCTGCAACCAGTTCGGCGGCCAGGAGCCCGGCTCGCCCGAGGCCATCCAGAGCTTCTGCTCCACCAAGTTCCATGTGACCTTCCCCATGGCCGCCAAGGTGGACGTGAAGGGCAAGGACCAGGCGAAGGTCTACACCTTCCTCACCACCGGGTTTGAAGAGCCCAAGTGGAATTTCCACAAGTATCTCGTGGGCAAGGACGGCAAGGTCATCAAGGCCTACCCCAGCAAGGTGGAGCCGGAGAGCGCGGAGATGAAGGCCGATGTGGAAGCGGCGCTGAAGCGCTAGACTTCATGTCCGGGCTCTGCCCGGGCATGAAGTGGGGGTGTGGGGGGACGGAGATTGGGCGGAGCGAACGCGCGGTCCCCCCACGGACATATTCAGACGCCCTGCAGCATCCGCTCCAGGGAGGGATCCGCCTGGGTCTTGAAGCGGGCCTTGTAGTCCGCGAAATCCTTCAGGGCCTGGGGCCGGTTGCCCGTGAGGCGGTCGGCGTCCAGCTGGGTGGACCAGAAGACGGAGGCCCAGGCGTTGCCGGGGTTCGCATCCCCGCGCAGCCCGCCCAGGGTGGCCAGGGCCTCGGGGCCCTGCCCCATGGCCAGCTGCTTGCGGGCCAGGCGGAGCTTGCCCCAGGCGTCGTCCGGCGTGGGTGCGATGCCGCCCTTGCCGTCCAGCTGCAGCTTCCAGGAGGCCAGGAGCCCTTCCGCAGTCTGCCGCTCGGCCCCCGGAGCCTGCTTCACGAGGGTCTCCAGCTGCGGAAGCTTCTCCCGCATTCGCTTCTCGATCTCGGCCGCCGGCGCGGGCGTCATGCTGTCGCCCGTGACCTCCAGTTCCAGGTTGGCCAGTTCGCTCTCGTACCGCTCGACCACGGAAGCCCGCCAGGCCCGGAAGCCGAACACCGCCACCGCCAGCCCCAGCACCACGCCCGCGCCGATGAGCATCGGCTTCAGGAGGCCCTCCTGGATATCGTCGCCCGAGGCAACTTTTTTCTGGAAGGCCTGAAGGCTCTGGGCCGGCTTCTGGACCTGGATGACCTTGTTTTTGCTATAGGAAACCATGAAGACTCTCCGAACCTTCAAGCATGCCCGAGCGCCGCAGCTTTCGCACTTGAAAACTGGGGACCCCCTGATAAGATGGAACGCTAGGCCCGGATAGCTCAGTTGGTAGAGCAATGGACTGAAAATCCATGTGTCGGCGGTTCAACTCCGTCTCCGGGCACCAGAAACAAACAAGCCCCGAACCCTTACAGGTCGGGGCTTTCTCATGCCTGATTACAAAAAGTTGGCGTAGCTTGACGCCCCAAAAGACAGGCTTTGTTACTCTGACGTTACTCTGTCAAACCACATGTGCCAGGGAACCCACCACCTGGGGTGGTGGACCGCTCCTCCGGCTTTTCTACCTCCTGACCCTTCTGCCCGCTTTGGTGGTCCATGATGATGGGGCCGCCAAACGGTGACGTCGCCCTCTAGGACAACCGGAAATAGTGGGTATTCCCTATGGCTCCGAAACCACTGCGGCTTCGTCGGCCCCGTACTCCCATGCGGGCGATGTTCCGCTCAAATGTTGCGAGATGCTGAAGACGGAGTGGCCGTTGACCCTGGCCACGAAGGACAGGGAGGCTATTACGAGGCCGTTGGGGGAAACCTG
>Ga0316217_10000727_pt1 | contig 45606 bp, 43 predicted proteins | sample 1anoAmetaG_FD_203633 | JGI IMG/M metagenome (GOLD analysis project Ga0316217, IMG submission 203633) | Freshwater microbial communities from Trout Bog Lake, Wisconsin, USA - 1anoA | ecosystem: Environmental > Aquatic > Freshwater > Lake > Hypolimnion/Profundal zone | place: USA: Wisconsin...
TGGCGAGGCGCGGGCTGGCATTCGATGCATGGCTCTACCATCCCCAGTTCGGAGAAATCGCAGACCTGGCGCGCGACTTTCCCGAGGCCCGGATCGTGCTCGACCACATGGGCGGACCGCTGGGCGTCGGCCCCTATGCCGGTCGCCGCGAGGAGGTCTTCGCGGACTGGCGCAGGCAGCTGGCGCTGGTCGCAGCCTGCCCGAACGTCAGCATCAAGCTCGGCGGACTGACCATGACCTCAGCGGGCTTCGGCTGGCACAAGCGGCCGGAACCGCCCGGCTCGCGGGAACTGGCCGACGCCATGCAGCCGTACTTCGATGCCTGCGTCGACCTCTTCGGCCCGCAACGCTGCATGCTGGAGAGCAACTTCCCGATGGACCGCGCCTCCTGCTCCTACGCGGTGCTATGGAACGCGTTCAAGCGAGCGACCGCGCGTTATTCGCCGACCGAGCGCGCGCGGCTGCTGCGCGGGACGGCCCTTGAGTTCTACCGCCTGGACCCGGCGGCCTGAGCCCCTCTTTCCGAACGGTACAAGACCCGACGAGGAATCTGCCAGCATGGACTTTCAACTGACGAGTGTGCAGCGCGAACTGGTCGAGACGGCGCGGCGCTTCGCGCGAGCCGAGCTTCCGGCCCTCGCCGAGGAAGTCGAGAAGACCGGCAATCCCCCGTCGCATGCGCTGATCAGGAAATATGCCGAACTCGGCTTTCTCGGCATCAACGTTCCGGAACGCCTGGGCGGCCTCGGCCTGGGCAACCTCGAGGCGCTGCTGGTGCTGGAGGAATTCGCGCAGATTTCTGCTGCGATCGCCTTCCCGGTGTTCGAATCCTGCGTCGGACCGGTGCGCGCGATCGAGAAGTTCGGCCAGCCGAAGCTGGTGGAGGCGGTGGTGCCCGCCGTTTGCCGCGGCGAGGCGGTCGTGGCGGTCGCCATGTCCGAGCCGAACGCCGGCACGGCCCTCACCGACCTGCAGACTCGCGCCGAGGTCGTCGGCGACCACGTGATCCTCAACGGCAACAAGCGCTGGTGCTCGGGCGGCGGCCATGCCGATGGCTATGTCGTCTACTGCCGCATTTCCGATGCGCCCGGCGCGGCGGGCATCGGCGCGGTGTACGTCGAGAATGGCTCGCCGGGGCTCACCTTCGGCGCACCGGAATCGTTGATGGGGTTCAGGGGCGTACCGTCCGCGGATCTCTACTTCGACAACGTGCGCGTTCCCGCCCATCACGTCGTCGTGCCGGCCGGCGGCTTCAAGAAACTGATGGAGGCGTTCGACCTGGAACGCTGCGGCAATGCGACGATGGCGCTCGCCCAGGCCTCAGGGGCCCTGGCGGACGTCGTCGAATACGTCAAGGAGCGCCGGCAGTTTGGCAAGCCGATCATGGAGTTCCAGGGCGTCCAGATCAAGCTCGCCGAGATGCAGATGCAGGTCGAGGCCGCGCGCCTGCTGATCCACCGGGCCGCCTCCAATGCCGAGCACGGATTGCCCAGTCCGCTGGATTCCTCGGTCGCCAAGTGCTTCGCGAACGAGATCGCCCGCTCGGTCACCGGCAACGCAATGCAGTTGATGGGCGCCTACGGCTACTCGAAGCAGTTCCCGGCGGAACGGCGCATGCGCGACGCGTGGGGCTGGGGCATCGCGGGCGGGGCGATCGACATTCAGAAGGTGAACATCGCGGGCGCCATGCTCGGCCGGCGCTTCGACCAGCGCCGGTAACCAGGCGGGCGAGCGCCGCGGGGATCGTCGTTCGCGGGACGCACCGGCGGCGACCGCATGGGCCGCTCATTGAGGCGTACTCCACAGCAACGCAGCCCCGTTGGAGCAGGGCCCGCAGTGCCTGCAAAAAACAAGCTGGAGCGGCGCCGTCTCAGCGAGGCGGCAGGTGGCGCCGCAGGAAGTCCAGCGCTCCGGCATTGAACACGTCATTGCGGTCACCGGCGACCATATGACCAGCCTGGGCGACATCGCACACTTCAAGATGCGGAATGACACCGCGGAACTCCGCGATGCCGGCGTCGCTGACGACGTCGCTACGCAGGCCGCGCACGACGAGGACGGGGATCCGGACTGCGCGCGATGCCTCCAGCAGGGGGTCGCTGAAGTCCGGCGGCTCGAGCGCGTGCGGGCCGTCGATCAGCCGCGGATCCCAGTGCCAGTAGAGACGCCCATCGGCGCGGCGGCGGAGATTGGACTGCAGGCCGCTGTTGTCCTTGGGCCGCGGTCGATGCGGGCTGTATGCCGCAACGGCATCGGCTGCCTCCTCGAGATTGGCGAATCCACCGGGGTGGGCACGCATGAAGGCCTGGATCCGGTCGCTGCCTTCCTGTTCCACCCGCGGCACGATGTCGACCATGATGACGGCGACGACGTCCGGTGCCTTGCCTGAAGCAGCCAGCTGCAGCGCCGTCACGCCGCCCATCGACGCACCCACCAGCGCGACCGGCCCGGCCGGCGGCCCCAGCACCGCTCGCACGTCATCCGCGAGCACGCCGAGGCTGTATCGACCATCCTCCGGCCAATCGCTGTCGCCATGGCCGCGGGCGTCGAGGTTGATGACGTGGTATCCGGCCCGTGCGAACTCGCGCGCGGCGCCGTGCCAGGAACGCCGGGTCTGACCTCCACCGTGCATCAGCACGACCGTCGGCGCACCGGGGATGCCGCCGATGTCGCCGCACAACGTCAGGCCCGCCGGCGTCACGAATCGATGGGTCGTGAAACCCGTCATTGGACGGCCGGAGCGTCGGCGTCACTCGCCATAGAAGTCCTTCCACGTGGGCAGGGACTCAGGCCAGTCGGCCGGCCGGCGATCACCATACACACGGTTGCGGGCCGCGATGCCGGGCCCCATGGCCTCGGCGAACTCGTCAGCCTTGATGAAATACAGGAACGACAGTGCGCGCGCCGCGAAACGCCAGCGTCCGCCTTCGCGACGATAGGTATCCGAGTACCGCATGGCGGCAAGCATGGCCGCCCCGCGCAGGCTCATCTCCGCGTGGGAGAGCACGAGCCCGTGGGCAAGGTCGGGATTCGTCTCGTCGAAGGTCACCACACGGTCGTGCGTGACATGGTTGCTCGGACCGAGCCCCTTGATCCGACGCCGGTACATTTCCACGGCAGCGTCCCGGCCCACCGCGCTCATGCCACCGTCGGCCGACGAGATGACCACGTCGCTGGTGAAGAGCTCCGGCATGCCGACGAGGTCACGGTCGTCCATGACAAGCCCGTAGCGGGCGATCAGGTCGTTGATCTCGAACCGATCCTCAAGCCGCCTGACGCGTGCGTCCAGACCACTGCTCTGCTGCCTGTCGCTCATGCTGCACCCCTCTGCCCTTAGCGTAGCAGAGATGCGTTCTGGTGCCATGGGCGCCTGCGCCGCCGCATCCCGGAAAAAAAGGAACCCGGTCACCCAAGGAGGCGGGTGACCGGGTGATCGATCCGCAGCGGATCGACTATTCGAAGCGGGTGTTGAGAGTCACACCAAACGACCGCGGCGGCCCGTAGTTCGTGAGCGTCCACAGGCCCGCCACGTGCTCGCCCGAGCTGCGGTAGATCTTGTTGGTTGCGTTCGCGACGTACGGCGTGATGCTCCACTTGCCGTCCTTGGAGCGGTACATGGCCGAGAGGTTCAGGAGAGTCCGCGACTGCATCTGCGTGTACACCGTGTTGTACACGTCCGTCTCGGCCTCGCTCTGGTAGTTGCCGTCGGCATGCAACGTCTAGACCGCGCCGGTGGCCCGCTGGATGTCATAGCTGACCGCGAGGTTTGCCTTGTACTTGGGCGAGTAGGGCACCTTGTACTGGGTGATGTCCGTCGACGGCCCCGGCGGATTGTTGATCCGACGCTGTCAGAGTGCATGCACGAGGCGGTATTGGACGCCGCGAACCGGGCCCTGCACAAGTAAGGGCACGGCGACCGTCGGTGCTGCCTCGAGCGGCGACATCGACGGCTGTCGGACCTAGTATGCCGCGTCGAGCATCAGGTCCCGGTGGACGAGTTTCCACGCACCACCCAGAAGCACGAACTTGTCCGTGTATTCGCCGGTCGACAGCAACTTCATCTCTTCGCCGACCTTCAGGAACAGCGTCATGTAGGACACGACGGTGGCCGTCGTGGCCGTATCCTCCGTGAAGAAGATATTCGAGATCACGTGGCGACGATGATCGTTCTGCGCGGCCTTGCTCGCCGTGTAGAGCCCCATGATCGTCGACTTCGACTGGTAGTCGGCCACTTGCCCCTTGCCCACCATCGAGACCGTGAAGCGCGCGTCGTCCGCGTACACCGTCTCGTAGTAGTCGAGCTTGTTGTTGTCATACGCCCATCCCATCTTGCCGAGGATCTCGGTGATGACCTGCTTGTCCGCCATGTAGTCGCTCCGTTAGAGAGGGCGCGGCCGATCGCCGCAATTCGCCCGGATAGTATTGCACTGGCCGATCGGCCTCGCCACGGAGGGTCGCGCAGCCGGGCTTCGGGACCGCACTGCCGGCGCCGACGAATCCAGGGCGACGGATTGATCAGATGTCGAAATAGGGACGGTGATGGCGAGATCGGAAAAAGCGCCCCGGCCTTCATGCTGCAATGCAGCAATAGATCGGCCAAAGGTTTCCGCGGTGCGAGGATCGTCGCTGCATGCGACGATAGGCCGGTTCGATGCACGAAGGCCTTTAGACCATGAAAGCACGCACCTCCGCGAAAACCGAGCGCCGCCCCACAAAGCTGCGCATCCTCGACGCCTCGGAGCGACTCTTCGCCGAGCACGGCTACGAGGGAGTCTCCCTGCGAGACATCGCCGGCGCGGCCAAGGTCGAAGTCGCCCTCGTGAGCTACCACTTCGGACCCAAGCAGGAACTGTTCCAGCATGTCATCGCCCGGCGCGGCGAAGCGCACGCCGCGCGCGTGCTGGCCGCGCTGGAGCGCGAGGTATTGGCATCCCCGAACGGCATCCCGTCGGTGGAGCGCAGCATCCATGCCTTCTGCAGCGGCACCTTCGAACTCGCCAAGATGCGCGATACGGGCTGGAAGAACTACCTGCAGCTGGTCGCCCGTAGTGCGATGTCACCGGTGAATCTGCCGGCGATGAAGCCCCTCAACAGCGCCTACGGACCCGTCGTGCGGCGGTACTACGCGGCGTTCAAGGCCGCCATGCCGTCCCTCCAGGACGCGAACATGTACACGGCGTTCTATTGGATCCAGTCGATAGTCCAACGGATGATCGCGGAGACCGGGATCCTCGACCTGCAGTCCCACGGCCTGTGCCGCTCGGGGGACTACGACGAGCATCTCGCGCGGCTCGTTCCATTTGCGACTGCGGGCATCTACGCGCTTGCGGGCGATGGCCCGTGGCCTCCCACGAAGCGCCCGACCGCGAAACGGCGCGCTGCGACAACGCCAGGGCGCGCGAAGGCGGCCTTGAAGAGCGCCACCGGACCCCGTGCACGGGCAAAGAAGCGGGCCTCCTAAGGGGCCTCCCGGAGGCGGCTCCCTGCCTTGTTGACGGCCGCCGCCCTTGCTACCGGCGCTACCGGAAGCGCGCGAGAAATAGCTGCCAACGCGGTTTTACCGCAGCCGGCTCTTCTGCTATTTTAGTTTGATCAACTGACCAATTTTGGCGCGCCGCACGTCCTGCCTCCGCCCGGAGGAGGTAGAATGGCGCTGTTCGCCATTCATCTGTCGGCACAACGCCGACACGCCATTTCAACGAGTAACAGGGGGCCCGAGGCGTGACGGTCGAACCAGGTCGGAGCACCCTCGCCGACTTCATTCGCCAGACCGCGGCGTCGTACCCTGATGCCGACGCCGTTGTCCTTTCCGGGACCCGCGTCAGCTACGCGCAGTTGCTTGCCGGCGCCACGAGGTGGGCACGGCGACTGGTCGCGCTAGGCGTACAGCCGGGCGAGCATGTTGGCCTGTTGCTGCCGAACAGCACCGAATTCATGCAGGTACTTTTCGGCGTCTCGCTCGCCGGCGCGGTGTCGGTACCGATGAACTCCCGCTATCGCGGCCGGGAAATCGCCGCGACCGTGGAGGATGCGGACCTCGTCGCGATTCTTACGACCAGCGAGGCCGAGGCACATCCCTCGTTCACTGAACGTCTGCGCGAGGCCTTTCCGGACCTCTCGACCCAGGCGGACCCAAACCACCTCGTACTGGCGGCCGCACCAAGGCTGCGCAATATCGTCGTGCTGGGTGAAACCGCGGAGCCGGGGTTGCTCGGCGCTGACGCGATCTCTTCGCCGGCTGGCATCGACGCCATCCTCGAGGCGCGCCGCATAGGCGTGAAGCCGACCGACACCGGAATCATCCTGTACACATCGGGATCAACGTCCCGACCCAAGGGGTGCCTGCTCAGCCACGGCGCCCTGCTCGCCCAGGGCCGACTGATGGCTGAGCGCTACGGCATGACCGGGAGCGACAGAATCTGGTCGCCGGTCCCAATGTTCCATGTCGGGGGGATCTCGCCGTTCATCGCGATCGCCTCGGTCGGCGGAGCATTCCTTTCCATGCCGCGCATCGACCCGGGCGCAGGCCTGGCGTTGATGGCGGACGAAAGGGCGACGATCTCCTACGTGCTTTTCCAGACCATCATCACGGATCTCCTTCAGCACCCGGAGTTCGAGCGCTTTGACCTTCGCGCCGTGCGCCTGGTCATCAGCAACCTCGCCCTGCAGCCGACCTGGATCGCCGAATTGCTCGCCAAGCGCATGCCTCGCGCCATCCAGATCGGCACCTACGGCATGACGGAGACCGTAGGCGCTGCCTGCACCCATTCTCCGCAGGATGACGCTCAAGACAGATTGGGACGCCTGGGCCGGCCGCTGCCGGGAGTCGCCGTACGCATCGTCGACGCGGACGGCAACGACCGTCCGCCCGGCGAGGTCGGAGAAGTGCTACTGCGTGGGCCGACGTCATGCCACGGCTACTACCGCGATGCCGAGAAAACGAGCACGTCGTTCCTCGACGGGTGGCTTCGGACCGGTGACCGCGGCAGCCTCGACGCGCGTGGTTCAATCATGTTCCATGGCCGCCTCAAGGACGTACTCAAGGTCGGGGGCGAGAACGTCGGCGCCCTCGAAGTCGAGGCGGTCGTCGGCAACCACCCGGCAGTGAAGGGCTGCGCCGTCGTCGGCATGGCGGATCCACGCCTGGTCGAAGTACCCGTGGCGTTCGTCGAACTGGTGCCAGGCCAAACGGCGACGGAACGCGAGATCCTCGAGTTCTGCGTTGGCAAGCTCGCGAGTTTCAAGGTTCCGCGACGAGCATTCTTCCTCACGGAATGGCCGATGAACTCGACAAAGATCGACAAGCCCGCGCTTCGCCTGCGTGTCGCGCAGCTCGTCGAGACAGATCAACCTACGGAGATTCGCTAGGCACCATGGGACTCTACTTCGAAGAATTCGTCGTCGGCGACACCCTCCACACACGTGGCCGCACCATCGGCGAAGGCGACATCACTACGTACGCCGGCCTGATCGGCGACTGGACGCCGATCCATGTCGACGAGCACTTCGCGAGCGCGACGCCGTTCGGCACTCGCATCGCGCATGGAACGCTGACGCTGTCTGTCGCCGTGGGCCTGATGGCCCAGATGAACCTGTTCGACGGCACCGTGATCGGACTGATCAACATGTCGTGGTCGTTCTCGAAGCCCGTCAAGATCGGCGACACGGTCTATGCGCACATCACGCCCCTCGAAAAGCGCCTGACTTCGAAACCCGGCCGGGGAATCGTCAAGCTGGAAATCAAGACCACCAACCAGGGCGGCGTCGAGGTCTGCAAGGGCATACACGACGTGATGGTACTCACCCGCGAGAGTTGACGCCCAGCAGGGCCGTCGAGCGCTGCTGCGAGCAGGCAGCTCAGCCAAACCTGCTGCCCTGCCTGGATACAGATAGAGGGAATGACGATGGATTTTTCACTCGACGACGACATGCTCATGTTCCGGGACTCGGTCCGAAAGTGGGTCGACAAGGAACTACCCAAGGACTGGTGCCGCGCCCTCGAGCGCCGCGAACACCAGTACCCCACCGAGCTGTGGCAGAAGTTCGTCGATGCGGGCTTCACCGGCCTCGGTGTCTCCGAGGAATACGAGGGGCTTGGCGGCGACATCCTGATGCAGGCCCTCTTCATTCGCGAAGTCGCCCGGACTGCAGCGGGCCTGGGTTGGATCTGGGGCATCACGGCCTTCTCGGGCACCCGTTCGATCGCGTTGCATGGGACCGAGGAACAGAGGCGGAGATTCCTGCCAGAGATGGCCGCTGGCCGCCTCCGGACGGCGATGGCCTTCACGGAACCGGGCGGAGGAACGGACGTCCTCGGCGCGATGCGCACCTTCGCCGAGAAGGTGGAAGGAGGCTGGCGGCTCAATGGGGAGAAGACCTGGAGCACGACGGCAGACACCGCCGACTACCTGCTGCTGATGGCGCGTTCCGACCGCGAGGCACGGCGTCGCAGCGACGGCCTGTCGCTATTCTTCGTTCCACGGACCAGTGCCGGAATGACGATTACGCCACTCGACAAGCTCGGCATGCGCGCGCTCAATTCCTGCTCCGTGCATCTCGAAAATGTGTTCGTCCCTGACGACCTGCTTCTCGGCGAGGCCGGCAAGGCATGGAAGGACACGACCGCCACGCTCAACAGCGAGCGGATCATGAACTCGGCGATGTGCCTAGGCATGATAGACGGCGTTCTCGAGGACGCTGTCTCCTACATGAAGCAGCGCCGGGCGTTCGGCAAGCTGATCGGGGAGTTCCAGTCGCTCCAGCACTACGTCGCGGACATCGCGATGATGCAGAAGCAGGCCGAACTGATGCTCTTCAACACCGCCTGGCTGCAGGCAAGCGGCAAGCCCTGCGCACAGGAAGCGGCGATGACGAAGGCGCTCGTCTCCGAGTACGCCGTCAAGTCGGCCGACCTCGGCATCTCGATACTCGGCGGGATGGGCTATTCGGCCGACACCGACATGCAGCGCTACTGGCGCGACGCACGCCTGCTGATGATCGGGCCGATCAGCAACGAAATGGCGCGGAACATGATTGCCGAAGGCCTGGGCCTGCCCCGCTCCTTCTAGGCAGACCCGCCACGGCGAGCCGTGGCACCGGCGGGGAGCATTACGCCCGCCGGTGCTTTACCGCCTTCAGAGACCGAGCTCGGCGATCAGTTGCTCGCGCAACCTGAACTTCTGCACCTTGCTGGTCGACAACGGCCACTCGGTGACGAACCGGACGTGCCTCGGCACCTTGAAGCCGGCGATTTCGGCCTTGCAGTGCGCAATCAATTCCTCGGCGGTCGCCTTCCCCTCGGGCTTCAGTTCGACGAACGCCGCCGCCACCTCGACCAGGCGCGCGTCCGGGATGCCGACGATCTGCGCGAGCTTCACGGCCGGATGGCGCTGCAGGCATGCCTCGATCTCGGCGGCGGCGACATTCTCGCCCCCCACCTTGAGCATGTCCTTGGTACGACCGTGGAACATCATGACGCCGTCCGCGTCCATGGAGCCGACGTCTCCGGTGTGGTACCAGCCGTCCTTGTCCAGCGCCGCGGCCGTCTTGACCGGGTCCTTGTAGTAACCCTCGAGCGTGCTGTAGCCGCGCACGAGCACTTCGCCGCGCTCGTCCGGACCGAGCACGGCGCCGGTTTCGGCATCGATGATCCGCACTTCGAGACCTGGCAACGGCTTGCCCAGGCCCGTCACGCGGGCCTTCAGCGTGTCCGTCAGCATGCTCGTGCTCACGGTGCCGGCGGTCTCCGTCATGCCAAAGGTGCCCACCTGGATGGCGTTGGGAAGGGCCTTGCGCATCGCGTCCTTGATGCCCGGCGGCTGGAGCGCGAAGCTCGAGTTCATCAGGCGGACGCGCGACAGGTCCGTCTTCTTGAAATTCGGGTGGTAGATCAGGTCCGACATGATCGCCACGAAGCACGGATACGTGGCCGTCGCCTGCTCCTTCTCGAGCATCTCCAGCGCCTTGCCGGCCTCGAAGAAGCCCATCGTCAGGTATGCGCCACCAACGTCGAACGTGGCGAGCAGCGGCAGGATGGCGGCGATGTGGAACAGCGGCAACGGCGACCAGAAGCGATCCGCATGCTTGAGCTGGTAGCGATGCCGTCCAAGGGCGATGCTGTTGCGGACCATTGCCTCGTGGGTGATCAGGCAGCCCTTCGGGTTGGCGGTCGTCCCTGACGTGTACAGCATCAGGCCGACATCGCGCACGCGGGTGCCGAGGCGCGTGCGGTGCACCGCGTCGGCCGGGACGGTCTTCGCCAGCGCGGCGAACTCCTTCTGCCCGACGAATCCCTGCTGCGGGCTGCGCCCGAGGAGCAGCATGTTGCGCAGGCACGGAGCTTCGGGCAACGACAACTGCATCGGCCTGGCCTGTGACGCCAGGCCGGGCAGCGCGCTGCGCAGGCGCGAAACGAAGTCGACCTGATCCGGCACCTCGGACGTCGTGATCAGCGTGACCAGGTCGCCGTTCTCGATCACGTACGCAAGTTCGTGCGAGCGATAGCGCGCATTCACCGGCACCGCGACGGCGCCGCAGAGCGCGATCGCGAACAGGAACTCCACGAAGTCCACGCTCGACGGCAGCAGCAGGCCGACATGCTCGCGCGGCTTCACGCCCAGCGCCTGCAGTGCCCGGGCATGCTTCATCGCGCGCTCGGCCAGTTCCCGGTAGGAGAGCCGCTGCTTCTCGAATATCAGCGCGTCGGAATCCGGATAGCGATCCGCGGCGGTCAGCAGCAGGTCGCCAATCGTGGTGACGGAAATCCGCAGGGCCGCCAGCGATTCCTTCTCGGGCCTGGGCGGCTTGGTTGCCAGCGCGCGCTTTCGCGGTGCCTTTGCGACCCGCTTCGCCGCCTTCTTGCTGCTGGGACGGGCCGCTGGGCCGCGCGACGCGCGGACCGGGGATTTCTTCTTCGTTGCCATCGCAGTCTCCGGATCGGCCGTCGTTGAACGGCGCTGAACTGTTTCAGACCTCGAACGGGTCGAGGTACTCCCGCACGTACTCACCTTCGAGGCAAGCCATGATGCCGGGGCCGAATTCACCGAGCCAGGGCGAGTTCATGTGGGCATGCTCGGCCGCCTCGCCGGAGAACATCTCGATCACCGCGTAGCGGCGCGGCTCGCGGAGCTTGAAGAACTGGTAGAACTGCGTCTGCTCGCGCGACTCGTTGGCATGCACTTTCGCAGCCAGGGCCTTGCACAGCCGGACGAACTCGGCCTCATGGCCGGCCTTGATGCTCATGCGGGAGACGAAGGCAATCTGGGACATGGCGTGACTTCCTCTTGGCTGGACATCGACGGCACGGCCGGCGATGTCCGCGTTGGACTGGCAGCTCGCTAAACCGGTCTCGACCCTGGAATCGGGGCTACTGCACCGTCAGTGCGTTGTCGATCATCAGTTCGGCGCCATTGATGTAGGACGATTCATCCGAGGCGAGGAACAGCACGAGGTTCGCGACGTCCTCCGGCTTGCCGAGTCCGGTTGGCATCTGCTCGAACGCGCTGATCGACAGGCCGAGTTCCTTCGCCGAGTTTTCGACCATCGGCGTGTGCATCGCGCCCGCATGGATCGAGTTGCAGCGGATATTGTACTTATTCATCTGGCAGTGCACGGCGACCGCCTTGGTCATCGAGCGCACGGCGCCCTTGGCGGCCGTGTAGGCGAAGTACACCGGGTAGCCGAGGTGCGAGGCGACCGAGGACATGTTGATGATGGAGCCGCCACCGCTGTCGCGGATGACCGGAATGGCGTACTTGCATCCCAGGAAGACGCCCTCGGACATCACGGCCTGGTGCTTGCGGAACTGCTCCAGCGTCGTCGACTCGGGCGTGCCGATCGTGACCAGTCCCGCGTTGTTCACGAGGATGTGCAGGCCGCCGAACCGGCGTTTCGCCTCGTCGATGGCCGCAATCCACTGGGCCTCGTCGCTGACGTCCTGTCGCATGAAGTGCGCCGCGCCGGGCGACTGCGCGTTCAGCTCCGCAGCGAGCGCCTCGCCCGCCGGCGCGGCCACGTCGGTAATCAACACGCGGGCGCCTTCGCGGACCAGCGCAATAGCATCCGCACGGCCCAGCCCGACTGCGGCGCCCGTGACCAAAGCCACCTTTCCTGATACGCGACCCATGCGAAGCCCCCCGGGTTTGGACAGATTCTCTGCTCGGCACGATGTTTTGTGCGCCGGCCTTACGGACCTCACGCTAACAGTCAGAGCTGCCGGTTTCAATGTTCGTTGACTTTTTTTGACCGCGCCAACATCCTCGGGGGCTAGCAGGACGCCGCTCGATGGGCGTCGATATCGCCGGCCGCCGCGGGCCCTGCGGCACGTTCAAACGACGATCAGGACACCATTCAAGTGGACGCGGACGCGAACGCACTCGGTTGGCAGGCCCAGAAGAGCGCCGGCACCCGCAACGCAATCCTCGAAAGTGCGATTGCCTGCATCGTCGAATATGGCTATCGCGGCACCACGACCACGGCTATTTCAAGGAAGGCCGGCCTGTCACGCGGCGCGATGCTGCATCACTTCCCGGCCAAGGTGGACATCATCCGGGCCGCCGTGGAACACCTGCACAAGAAGCGGCTCAAGGCATTTCGGCGGGCCATGTCGCGCGCTGCGGCGCCCACCGACGACCGGGTAACCCTCGGCGTGGACGCGTTCTTCGACCACGTTCGCCACCCGATGTTCGTGGCCTTCTTCGAACTGTCGGTCGCTGCCCGTACCGATCCGGAACTGGCGGGCATCCTCCGGCCGATGCAGGAAGCGTTCGAGACGGAGTGGTACAGCACCGCGAAGGACGTCTTCCCGGAGTGGCAGGGCCGCGACGAGCAGTTCGACATCGCCCTCGACCTCTCCCGTTACGTCATGGAAGGCCTGGCGGTCAGTTCGCTGACCCACCGCGGCAGCGAACGCGACAAGCGCATCCTGAAGTACCTCGCCGACAAGCTGCACGAGTTGCGCGACGCCTGAACCGGCTCCTGCCGGGGCTGTCACACGGGGCGCGCCTGCGACCGCGCGTTGTCGTCCAGCGACAGGTTCCAGCATGCGCCGTGGTGCATTTTCCTGCTCCATGTCGTTGTGCGCCGCAACAATAGTTGCCTCGAAGCAACACTGCCAGAAAGAAAACCATCAGTATTGTTTTTTTCCCCCGCGGCGCGTACGTTTGCACCACTCTGAACTTGTTCGCGGACAACACGTACCTCAGGGCGGCGTGACGCTGACAGGAAACGGGGAAAGAAATCGCCGTGCGCGGACCGGGAGGAAGAACTTCCTCGTCGTGCATCAGGGCGCAATTCATTCTAAGGGGGTTAACTAAATGAGCACTCGTATTCCGGCGCGCAACCGTCGCTCGTCGCACCGACTCGCGCTTGACCACGGTCTGCGCACGACCACGTTGTTTGCTGCCGTTGCGATGGCGCTGTCGGCGGGCCAGGCCCAGGCACAGCAGGCCCCGGCCGCCACCGCTGGCGGCCAGCTCGAGGAGATCGTCGTCACCGCCGAGCGGCGCGAGACGAAGCTCCAGTCGACCCCGATCGCGGTGTCGGCGATCAGCGAGGCGCTGATCGAGTCCGAAGCCCCGAAGACGATCGCGGACATCGCCGCGTACGTCCCGAACTTCTCCGCCTCGAAGGTCCCCGGCTTCAACGCCGCGTCCTTCGCGATGCGCGGCGTCGGCAACACCGACATCATCGTCTACAACGAAGCTCCAGTCGGCGTCATCGTCGATGACTTCGTCCTGCCCAGCGCGCAGACGCAGCTGCTCGATGCGTTCGACGTCCAGCAGCTGGAAGTGCTGCGCGGCCCTCAGGGCACGCTGTTCGGCAAGAACACGACCGGCGGCGCCGTCGTCGTGCACACCAAGGCGCCGAGCCTCACCGACGACAGCGCCGAAGCGCAGGCTCTCATGGGGAGCTACAACTCTGTCAACGCCCAGGGCGCGATCAACCTGCCGCTGATCAACAACGTCCTCGGCCTGCGGCTGGTGGCCAGCAGTGAGCGCGAGGACGGCTTCCTGCGCAACAACGCCACCACGACGCTGCCGGACTACACCGGCTACGGCGGCACCTACCACGGCACCGGCGAGCGCATCGGCGGCACCGACGTCCTGACTGGCCGTGCCAAGCTGCTGTGGCAGATCAACGACTCCGTCAAGACGCAGCTGACCATCGAGATGCTGCGCGACCGCTCGCAGGCCCCGGGCGCCGTCAACGGCACACCCTCCAACCCCGCACCGGGCACTGACGTTCCCTACTTCGTGTTCCCGCAGCTCGGCCTGCCCGGCAATCTGCCGGGCGATCCGCTGCAGCAGGGTGGCACGACCAACCGCCAGGGCTTCCTGATCGACATGCAGAACGGCCATCGCGTCGATGCGCATGGCGCCTACCTGAACACGGACGCCAAGTTCGACGCCGGCACGCTGACCTGGGTGCAGGGCTACCGCCAGCAGGAATCGAGCCTGCCGTCGAACTACACCGGCACCGTCGGACCGCTGTCGATCTTCGACGCCAACCGTTCCGACATCCGCAAGACCTGGCAGGAGGAGGTGCGCTTCGCCTCGAACAACGACGGCGCCTTCAACTATGTCGTCGGCGGGTTCTACCAGCACGACGACACGAAGTTCTGCGTCGCGCAGATCCTTGGCATCTACGACCTCTTCGGCGTCCCGACGCCTGAAGGCGCGACGCCCGGCGGCTACAACAACAACCCGCAGGTGCTCTGCAACGCCCAGCAGGAACGGTCGGCGGCGGTCTTCGGCGAAGGTAACTACAAGTTCACCGAGCAGACGACCCTGACGATCGGCGCCCGTTTCACCAACGACAAGAAGGACTGGACGGGCCGCCAGCAGGTGTTCGTGCAGCAGCTCGGCACGACCGGCACCTTCGATCCCAACTTCACCTGGCAGCAGCTCGGCGGCCTGATGAACGCGGCGGACTTCAACAAGTACTCGTTCGGCGTCGTCCGCGACAGCCACAGCTGGTCGGTGCCGACCTACCGCATCAGCCTGTCGCACCAGTTCAACCCGGACGTGTTCGGCTACGGCACCCTCAGCCATGGCTTCCGGGCGGGCGGCTACAATGACCAGGTCGGCACGTCCGGCAACCCGATCTCGAACTCCGAGAAGACGCCGACCAACCCGGAGAAGGCTGACTCCATCGAGTTCGGCCTGAAGACCGAGATGCTCGACCATCGCCTGCGCATCAACGAGGCGCTGTTCTACGTGCAGTACAAGGACGCCATCCGCCAGGTCGTGACCCCGGTCACCAACCTGAACGGCCAGCCGGGCGAGGAGACCCTGTTCCGCAACGCGGCGAAAATGACCGTGTACGGCATCGAGCACGAGCTCATCGCGCAGGTCACCGACAACCTGCAGATCCGCCTGCCGGCCAGCTACCAGCACGCCGCCTACAACTCGTTCTCGAGTGGTATCCCGGGCACCGCGAGCTACGTCGACCTGTCGAACCTCGACGTCAACCGCGCGCCGAAGATTACCGCGGCGCTGGGTGCCAACTACACCGTGCCGATGGACGGTGGCAGCAAGGTCGTCCTCGACGCGTCGGTGAACTACGTCAGCAAGAACCTGCTGTTCTACTCGATTGCGCTGCCGTACGCGTCGTTCACGCAGAGCTACGCGGATCCGCTGACGCTGCTCAACGCCTCGATCACGTACAAGGCAGCGGACGACCGCTGGTTCGTGCGCGTGCTGGGCCGGAACCTCGCCAACAAGATCTATATCCAGTCGGGCGAGACCGTCGATCCGCTGTGGATCTTCAACTTCTACGGCGAGCCGCGCTACGTGGCCGGCGAGTTTGGCGTGAAGTTCGGCAAGAAGTAGCCTCCCGGAGGGTGGCTGGCGGCATGCCGCCGGCCACCCTCGCCTCGGGAGTGAAGGACGGAAGAAAGGGGCGGCCGCAGGGCCGCCCCTTTGCATTGGGGAGTTCGACAGGAAGCGAAGCAGGCGCCGCGGCGGCGGCGCTCCGGGCCGCCTAGGCGGCCGGTGCGAACTTCGGGACCGTGACGGTCTCCGACCAGTCCTCGAACACGACCTGCACGGGCATGCCGATCCGGACGCTCTCCGGGGCGCAGCCGACGACGTTGCTCATCATCGTCGGCCCCTCCGCCAGCGCGATCAGCGCCACGACGTAGGGCACCTCGGGCGCGTAGGCTTCCGAGACCGCGCGTCGCACGACCGTGAAGCTGCGCACGGTACCGCGCCCGGTCACCCCGACCCACTCGACCGTGCGGGCGGAGCAGGCCGTACACAGGACCCGCGGATAGAACTGATGTGCACCGCAACTCGTGCAACGCTGCACGACGAGTTCCCGGCGCTTGCAGGCGGCCCAGTATTCGGCGGTCTCGGGCGATATCGGCGGCATCATCTTCGACGGCAGGTCGCTCATGCGGTGGCCTCGCTGCCGAGGATGATCGTGCAGTGGCTCGACATGATGCCGCCCTGCGCGTGCACGAGCGCGAGATCGGCCTTCGGGACCTGTCGTTCCCCGGCCTGGCCGCGCAGCTGCAGGACGGTCTCGGTCAGCGCGAACATCGAACCGGGGTTCCCGGGATGCGTATGCGACAGTAGGCCGCCGTGGGTGTTGACCGGCAGGCTGCCCCCGGGCGCGGTATGGCCCGCCGCCACGAAGGGCCCGGCCTCGCCCTTGGCACAGAAGCCGAGGTCCTCCAGTTCGATCAGCACGACCGGCGTGAAGCAGTCGTAGAGCTGCGCAAGGCCGATGTCCCGCGGGCCGACGCCGGCCATCGCGTAGGCGCGCCGACCGGCATCCGCCGCCGCCGACGTCGTCAGGCTGCGGGCTGCGCTGATGTGCTCGTGACCGTGCCCCTCGCCGACGCCCAGCAGGTAGACGGGGCGTTGCTTGAAATCGACGGCTCGCTCGCGCGACGTCAGGACGATCGCGGCACCACCGTCCGAGACGAGCGAGCAGTCGAGCAGGTGCAGGGGATCGGCGATCAGCCGGCTGGCCAGCACGTCCTCGACGGTGATGGGCGTACGCATCTGCGCCGCCGGATTGCGCATCGCATGCTGGCGCGTGCTGACCGCCACCGCGGCGAGGTGCTCGGAGGTGGTGCCGTACTCGTGCATGTGCGCCTGGGCAATCAGCGCGTAATAGCCCGGCACCGGCGGACCGTAGGGACGCTCGAACTGCGGGTGGCCGGTGGACGACTGCATCGCCAGGGCCTTCTCGCGCGTCATGCCGGAACGCAGGCTGTCGGCCATCGCGATCACGACCGTGTGGCAGAGGCCGCTCTCTATCGCCGAGGCGGCCTGGTGCAGCGCAGTGAACGTCGTGCCACCGCCGGCGCCGGCACTCACGCAGTAGCTCGGGAAGATCTGCAGGTACTCCGCGATCGTTTCGGCGTGGTACATGTAGGGCTCGGCCATCGAGTTGCAGGTGACGAGCCCGTCGACCTCGTCCTTGCCGATGCCTGCGTCCGCGAGCGCACGCAGGATCGCCTCGATGCACAGCTGGGTCGCGCCCATGTGCTTGATGACGCCCACCTCGGTGTCGGCGGCGCCCACGATCGCAGTCCGACCACGCAGCGAGCGGCTCATCGCGTCAGGCCCTCCGGAGGCGGACGACGGCGGTGCCCGGCGTGGTCACCTCGTCCTTCTGGTTGAGGATCGCGAGCTCCAGCACGACCTCGCCGGTGGCGACGTCGACGGAGCGGACCTTGCCGACCGACCGCAACGCATCACCGACGTAGCAGGCACGGCGGTTCGAGTACTCGAATGAGCACAGCTGGCCGGCATCGCCGACCCAGTCGTTGGCCGCCTGCGCCAGCCAGTCCCCCAGCAGCGGACCGGCCATCACCAGCGCCGGGTAGCTCTCGGTCTGGGTCGTATACGGATGGTCGAAGTGGATGCGATCGGCATTCCACAAGGCCGCGTTGTAGAGGAACAGCTGCACCGGCTCGGCCTTGAAGTGGCGCACCGGCAGCTCCTGCCCGGGCTCGAGCCGGCTCAGATCGGGGACGGCGCTCATCGCATGATCCGCGTGGTCTTTTCAGTCAGCACCAGCTCACCCCGTGCGTTGTGCACCTGCATCGTGACCTCGATGAACACCAGTGCGCCGGTGGAGCCGGACTTCTCGTAGATGTTGGTCAACGTGCGGGTTGCGGTGAGTTCGTCCCCGGGCCGCAGCGGCAGCCGGAAATCGATCTTGATGCCGCCCGCCATCGGACGCTTGCCTGGCACGTCGGGAAACAACGGATCGATCGCCACGCCATTGGCGCTGAGCTCGGTTAGCGGCAGCACGGGCCAGAACAGCGCGACGTGGAACATCGGCGGCGCTTCATCGCCGTCGAGGTAGCGCTGCTGACGCTGGCCGGTCGCGACCGAGTACTTGCGGATGTCCCGGCGCGTGACGAGCTGCGTTTGCGGCGCGGCGGACGTCCCGATCCGAGCGAGCAGATCCGAATCCAGAACGCCCATCGCCCACGGCCCCCTCGCGGTCCGCCGTCGGCTCGGGGAGCGCGTCCGGACGGCCGTCGTTTGTATGGTCTTCCGTCGCAACCAATATTCTTCTGGCTCACCCACCGGTCGCGGTTTTCCGCGCAGGCTTGCGGCAGCTAGATTGCAACCGCTTAATTATAGGGATGCAGCTCCTCAAAAGAAACCGACATGACTGATTTTAATTGAGATTCGGTGCGGCGCCGCAGCATGGCCGCGTCGCAGGTCCCCACGCCGGCTTGAATGCAGCGCGCTTCCATCGGACACTGCCGCCCGCCGTCGCCCGATGGACGCCTCGACCCAGCCCCCTGCCGGAGACATGACCCTCATGAGTGTAGTTGCGCTATCAGGCGGGGTCGGCGGCGCCAAGCTCGCGCTGGGCCTGTACCGGTGCCTGCCGGCCGGCTCGCTGCGGGTGGTCGTCAACACCGGCGACGACTTCGACCTGCTGCAGTTGCGGATCTGCCCTGATCTCGATACCGCCCTCTACACGCTCGGCGACCTCGAGCACCGGGAGCAGGGGTGGGGTCGAAGGGACGAGACGTGGACGCTGATGCGCACGATGGAGTCGCTCGGGGAGCCGATGTGGTTCCGGCTCGGTGACGCCGACACGGCGCTGCACGTCCTGCGCACGCACAGGCTGCGCGAGGGCGCACGCCTCACAGACATCATCGACCAGGTCCGTCGTCGCTTCGGCATCGACGCCCAGATCCTGCCCATGACCGACGACACCGTCGCCACGCGGGTGGAGACGGACGCCGGGGACCTGGCGTTCCAGGAGTATTTCGTCCGCCATCGGTGCGAACCGCGCGTGCGCGCAATCCGCTTTGCCGGTGCCGCGTCCGCGCGCGCCACCGCTGAGGTCCGTGCCGCGCTGGCGGCGCCGGACCTCGAGGCGATCATCCTCTGTCCGTCGAATCCTTACCTGAGCATCGATCCGCTACTGGCGATCCCGGACCTGCGGGCGGCGCTGGAACGCCGCCGTGTCCCGCTGGTCGCCGTCAGTCCACTGATCGGTGCCGCGGCGGTCAAGGGACCCACCGCGAAGATCATGACCGAGTTGGGCGTGGCGACCTCCGCCCGGGCGATCGCGGATCACTACGCGGGCCTGATCGACGGCCTGGTCGTCGACGACGTGGATGCCGCCGAAGCGGCAAGGTTGCCGCTGCCGACCTTCGCGACCCGGACGCTGATGAGGTCGCTGGACGACCGTGTGCGCCTGGCCCGCTTCGTCCTGGCTCGCGCGCGCGAACTGCGCGGCTGAGCGGTCCCAGTCTCCGCCGTCAGACGCCGTAGGCCTGCGAGGTCGTGGTACCGCCGCGGCCGGTCCAGTTGGTATGGAACATCTCGCCGCGCGGACGATCGACGCGCTCGTAGTTGTGCGCGCCGAAGTAGTCGCGCTGCGCCTGCAGGAGGTTCGCGGGCAGTCGGTCCGCCCGGTAGCCGTCCAGGTACGCCAGCGCCGAACTCAGGCACGGCACGGGGATGCCGAGCGTGACCGCTGCGACGACCACGCGGCGCCAGGCCGCCTGGTGCGTGCGGATGATGTCGTTGAAGAACGGATCCAGCAGCAGGTTCCCCAGCGCGGGATTGCGATCGAACGCCTTCTTGATGTCGGCGAGGAAGGCCGAACGGATGATGCAGCCGCCGCGCCAGGTGAGCGCGATGCCACCGAAATTCAGGTTCCAGCCGTGCGTGCTCGCGGCGGCCCGCAGCAGCTGGTATCCCTGTGCATAGCTGATGATCTTGGACGCATACAGCGCCTGGCGCAGGTCCTCGACGAAGGCGGCGACATCCCCCTGGAACGCCGGCAGTTCCGGCCGGATCAGCCGGGCGGCCTCCACCCGCTCGGACTTCAACGCCGACAGGCAGCGCGCGAACACCGCCTCCCCGATCAGCGTCAGCGGCATGCCGTCGTCGAGCGCCGCACCCACGGTCCACTTGCCGGTGCCCTTCTGCCCCGCCGCATCGAGGATCAGGTCGATCACCGGCGCACCGGCCGCATCCCGGTATCCAAGGATGTCGCGGGTGATCTCGATCAGGTAACTGTCGAGGGGCCCCTTGTTCCATTCGGCGAAGACCGCATGCATCTGCGCGTTGTCGAGGCCGAGCCCGCGCTTCATCAGGTCGTAGGTCTCGCAGATCAGCTGCATGTCGCCGTATTCGATGCCGTTGTGCACCATCTTCACGAAGTGGCCGGCGCCATCCTCGCCCATCCAGTCGCAGCAGGGCTCGCCCTCGGGCGTGCGGGCGCAGATCGCCTGGAAGATCGGCTTGATGTGCGGCCAGGCGGCAGCGCTGCCGCCCGGCATCAGCGACGGACCGAGCAGCGCCCCTTCCTCGCCGCCGGAGACGCCCGAACCGACGTACAGGAAGCCGAGGCCCTCCACGTGCCGGGTGCGGCGCACCGTGTCCGTGTAGAGGCTGTTGCCGCCATCGATCAGGATGTCCCCAGGCTGCAGGTAAGGGACGAGCTGGTCGATCAGCTCGTCGACGGCCTTGCCGGCCTTCACCAGCATGACGATCTTGCGCGGCGTCGCCAGTGAGGCGGCGAAGGCCGCGAGGGTGTCGGCCGCGGTGAAGCGCTTGCCGGCACCACGGCCGGCGACGAAGTCGCGCACCTTGCTCACCGTCCGGTTGTAGACCGCAACGCTGAAGCCCTTGCTCTCCATGTTGAGCGCGAGGTTCTCCCCCATCACGGCGAGTCCGATCAGTCCAATGTCTGCAGGCGTCGTATTCATAGGATCGGCAACCAGTTGGCTAGGCAGGCGGGCTCGCCCCGGGCGAGCGGTGGAAAGTCAGGTCAGCGTCCCACGGCGTCGGCCGCCAGCGGGGTGGCGGCGGCCGGCGCACCGTCCGGCGCGCGCAACGGCAGCGACCGGTAGCGCAGCTCGTCCCGCGCCATGAGCTGGTGCAGGTCGGACGGCCCGTCGACGTCGAATTCGAGGCCGCGCGTACGCAGGAGCTCCGCCCCGAGCCCCAGGCGCGCGGCCTCCTGCATGTGCAGGAAGCGGCTGCCGGGACCGAACTGGAAGTGGAACGGCGTGGGCGGCGTGACGTAGAGCGCGTTGGTGCCGGTGCCGGCGGCATCGGTGGCGAGCGCAAAGCCGCCACGCCGGCCGCGGCGGACCAACTCATCGATGTCCTCCGCCGTGACCAGCGGCAGGTCGGCCGGCAGCACCACGAGTTCGCGGACGCCCTGCTCGAGCAGCGCAAGGCGCCCGGCCTCCAGAGCCGCGTTCAGCCCGCCACCCGGGTCGGCGAGCACGAGGATGTCCGACGGAACGGTATCCCGCTCGGGGCTGACGACCGCGATGCGGTCGATCACGGCCGACGACTGCAGTGCAGCAAGAGCGCGCTCGAGCATCGAGCGAACCAGGGAGAGACGGGAGTCGGCCGCGAGCGGGCCCGCCAGTCGGCTCTTGCACAGCCCGCGCGGCTTGACGGGGACCAGGGCCCAGCAGTCGCCGCTCATCGGCACGCCTCGCGGGCGCCCGGCGCGCCCGGCCGCGCGCGACCGCCGCCTCCGGTGAGGAGCGCGTCCGACGTGGCGAAACGTCGCTTGTCCGTGCAGGCGCCCGGCCCGGTCACTGGCGGTCCCCCCGGCCCTGCGCGCGTCCCGGTGTCGTGTCGGCGCGACTCGCAGAGCTTGAATGTTGTTCAAATTTTCCACACAATGGGACTGTTGTCAAGGCAACGCGGGCAGCGCTGAAGGGGGGCGATCCAGCGCCGGCGGCACCCGCGGTGGGGAGGTCCGCGGCCATTCGTCGCAAGGCGGCGCTCGCGGCATCGAGTCCGAAGCAATACGGACAGGATGGTGGCAGTTGGACGATCAACACGCATCGCTCTCGGTTCCGGCGTCGCCCAAGACGCGCGGCGAAGACCGGCGCCGCAGGATCCTTCAGGCCCTGCACGACTGCGTGATCGAGCACGGCTACGCGAAGACGACGCTCGCGGACGTCGCCCGCGCGGCCGGCATGTCGCCGAGCCACCTGCTCTACTACTTCGACGGTACCGACGCGATCCTCGCGCAGTACTTCGCCAACGTCGGCCAGCGCCTCATCGAAAGACTCGAGGGATTCCGCGCGGAGCCGCCGGAGCGGCAGATCCACCTGCTCGCGGACCTGTTCTTCGCGGGCAAGGCGATCAAGAAGTCCGAAATAGGCTTCATGCTCGAATGCTTCGGCGTCGCCGTGCACGACCGGCGTCTATGGCACGAGAAGACGGCGCTGGACGAGTACTTCAAGAAGTACCTGCAGCAGCTGTTCGAGAAGTCGCCGTGCGGCCCCGAGCCTGCCGCCACGTCCGCCGAGATCGCCTACGCGATGCTCGTCGGGCTGCGCACGGCCGCGTACTTCGACGAGAAGATCGGCCCGAACCACGCGCGTCGACTGTTCCATTCGGCGATGCTGGACCTGGCGAAGCTGGGCCGGCTCGCCTGACCGTTCCGCCGGGCGCACCGCGCGCGCGCCGGCGGCCCTGTTGCAGTGCTGGAGGTTGAGATGACGAAGCTACCCGTGCAGGCGCCGCGATGAGCGCCGACTCCCCCGTCCTCTTCGAGCGCCGCGGCGCCGTCGCGGTCCTGACGCTGAACCGCCCCACGGTGGGCAATGCGATCGACGTGCCGCTGGCGCGCGCCCTGATGGAGGCCGCGATCGTCTGCGACGAGGACGAGTCGATCCGCTGCGTGCTGCTCACCGGCACGGGCCGGATGTTCTGCGCCGGTGGCGACGTCGGCGGCTTCGCGAAGGCCGGCGACAACGCGGCGGCGCTCGTCAAGGAGACCACGGCGTACCTGCACGTGGCGATCGCCCGCTTGTCGCGGATGTGCAAGCCGCTGGTCTGTGCGGTCAACGGCCCGGCCGCCGGCGCGGGCTTCAGCCTGGCGATACTCGGCGACCTGGTGCTCGCGGCGAAGTCCGCCCACCTGACCCTCGCCTACACGGCGATCGGGCTGACCCCGGACGGCGGATCCACCTGGCTGCTGCCGCGACTGGTCGGCCTGCGCCTGGCGCAGGAACTGGTGCTGACGAACCGTCGGCTGCCCGCCGAGGAGGCCGCGGCGCTGGGACTGATCACGCGCGCCGTGGACGACGCGGACCTGGTCGCGGAAGCCGACCGGCTCAGTGCGACGCTGGCCGCCGGCGCGACCCAGGCTCTAGGACAGGCGCGCCGACTGCTGCTGTCGAGCTTCGACTCGAGCCTCGAGACGCAGATGGAGATGGAATCGCGCGCGATCGGCGACGCGACGCGCACACCGCACGGCCGCGAGGGAATCAGCGCTTTCCTCGGCAAGCGCAAGCCGGAGTTCAGGTAGGCGCGAGCGGGGCTCTGCCCGCGCTCTCCTGACCGACTGCGGGACTCAGGCGAGTTCGGCGTCCACCACGCTGTCGGCGCCCCGTTCGATGACGCGCGCGAGCGCCAGTACCTGCGGCACGATGTGGTCGAGGTAGAACCGGCACTCCTGGCGCTTCGCCGCATGGAACTCGGGGTCCGCGGCGTCGCGCCGCGTCGCCGCGTCGAGGGCCTTCGCCGTCATCCATGCGCCGATCGCCGTGCCCGCGAGGTGCAGGTAAGGGACCGCGATCGCCTGCGCGTACTGTGCTCCGCGCGCCCCTGCCTTGAGCACGGCAGCGGTCGCGGCCGCGAGCAGGTCCACCGCCTCGCGCACGACCACGACCGCCGCGCGCACCTCGGCGGACGCATCGAGCCCGGCCAGCTCCGCGCGGATGTCCGCAAGCAGCTCGTTCATGGCCGCGCCGCTGTCGCGACCGACCTTGCGGCCGATCAGGTCGATGGCCTGGATACCGGTGGTCCCTTCGTAGATCGGCGTGATGCGCACGTCGCGCAGGTGCTGCGCGGCGCCGGTGTCTTCGATGAAGCCCATGCCGCCGTGCACCTGGACGCCGAGCGACGCCATGGTCACGCCCATCTCGGTGGAACAGCCCTTCACGATCGGGATCAGCAGGTCGCCGCGCGCCTGGGCCCGGGCCCGCACGGCCGCATCGGTCGCATTGGCGGCAATGTCCAGCTGCAGCCCGGCGTACAGGGCGACGGCCCGCGCGGCACTGACGCCGGCGCGCATCGTCAAGAGCATCCGCTTCACGTCGGCATGGCCGATGATCGCCGCGGCCGCCGACCCCGCCGGGCGCCCCTGCACGCGCGTACGCGCCCACTCCGCCGCTTGCTGGTAGGCGCGCTCGGCGAGCGAGTAGCCCTCGAGGCCCACCGACAGGCGGGCCGCATTCATCATCACGAACATGTATTCGAGGCCGCGGTTCGGCTCGCCGACGAGGTGCCCGATCGCACCGGACCCACCGCCACCGTAGGTCATCACGCAGGTCGGGCTGCCGTGGATGCCGAGCTTGCGCTCGATCGCCGAACAGCGCAGGTCATTCGCCTCGCCGGCGTTGCCGGCCGCATCCACGAGGCGCTTCGGCACGATGAACAGCGAGATCCCCCGCGTCCCCGCCGGCGACCCCTCGATGCGCGCGAGCAGCAGGTGGACGATGTTCTCGGTGAAGTCGTGGTCGCCGTAGGTGATGAAGATCTTCTCGCCGAAGATCCGGTAGTGATCGCCGTCCGGGACCGCCCGCGTGCGGATCGCACCCAGGTCGCTGCCGGCCTGCGGCTCGGTCAGGTTCATCGTACCGGTCCAGGCACCGCTGACGAGCTTCGGCAGGAACCGCTGCTTCTGCTCCGGGCTGCCGCAATGCACGAGCGCCTCGACCGCGCCGCGCGTCAGCATCGGGCAGAGCTTGAACGCGAGGTTCGCGGACGACCAGATCTCCTCGACCGCAGTGTTCAGCACCGTCGGGGCGCCCTGGCCGCCGAACTCGACCGGCGCACGCAGCGTCGACCAGCCCGCTTCGGTGTACTTCGCGTAGGCCGCCTTGAACTCCGGGGGCGGCCTGACCCCGTCGGCAGTCCAGACCGCGCCGGTGCGGTCGCCGATGGCATTGATGGGCGCGAGCTCCTTTTCGGCGAAGCTCGCCGCCTCGTCGAGCACCGTATCGGCGTACTCGATCGAGTAGTCCTCGAACCCCGCGCTGCCTGCGAGCTGGCCGTCGCCGACCAGGTCGTGCAGCGCGAACCGGATTTCCTTCAGTGGAGCTCGATACATGGCTGTCCCTCGCGTGGTCGCCGTCCTACATGCTACGGCGGTATTCACCGCCGACGTCATACAGGCCGTGGCTCAACTGTCCCAGCGAATAGTACTTCACCGCTTCCAGCAGGCTCTCGAAAACATTGCGGCGTGCGCGGGCGGCCGCCTGCAGCGACCGCAGCCCGTCGGGGGCGAGCGCGTTGCGCGCCGCCTGGAACGACTGGACGTTGCGGATCTGCTGCTGCTTCTCCTCCTCGGTCGAGCGGATCAGCTCGATCGTCGTGGTGATCTCGCCCGCATGATCCTTCGGCAGGAACGTGTTGACACCGATCAGCGGCAGTGAACCGTCGAACTTCTTGTGTTCGTAGTAGAGGCTCTCGTCCTGGATCTTGCCGCGCTGGTACATCGTGTCCATTGCACCCAGGACGCCGCCACGCTCGGAGATCGCCTCGAATTCCTTGTAGACGGCCTCCTCGACCAGGTCCGTGAGCTGGTCGACGATGAAGCTGCCCTGCCAGGGGTTCTCGCAGAAGTTCAGCCCGAATTCGCGGTTGATGATCAGCTGGATCGCGACCGCGCGACGGACGGACTCCTCGGTCGGCGTCGTGATCGCCTCGTCGTAGGCGTTCGTGTGCAGCGAATTGCAGTTGTCGAGCAGCGCGTACAGCGCCTGCAGCGTCGTGCGGATGTCGTTGAACTGGATCTCCTGCGCATGCAGCGACCGCCCGGACGTCTGGATGTGGTACTTCATCATCTGGCTGCGCGTGTTGCCGCCGTAGCGCTCCTTCATCGCCCGCGCCCAGATCCGGCGTGCGACGCGGCCGATGACGGTGTACTCCGGATCCATGCCGTTCGAGAAGAAGAACGACAGGTTCGGCGCGAATTCGTCGATCTTCATGCCGCGCGCGAGGTAGTACTCGACGATCGTGAAGCCGTTTGAGAGCGTGAACGCGAGCTGCGAGATCGGGTTCGCGCCGGCTTCGGCGATGTGGTAGCCGCTGATCGAGACCGAATAGAAGTTGCGGACCCTGCGGTCGACGAAGGACTGCTGCACGTCGCCCATCATCCGCAGTGCGAATTCCGTCGAGAAGATGCAGGTGTTCTGCGCCTGGTCCTCCTTGAAGATGTCCGCCTGCACGGTGCCGCGCACGGCCGCCATCGTCTCGACCTTGATCTTCTCGTACGTCTCCCGGTCGACAACCTCGTCGCCGGTCACGCCGAGCAGGCCCAGGCCGAGGCCGTTGTGGCCATCGGGCAGCTCGCCGTGGTAGCGCGGGCGCGGCACGTCGGCGTACAGCGCATCGATGTGCCGCTGTGCCTTCGCCCAGCGCGCCTCGTCCGCGCGCAGGAATTTCTCGACCTGCTGGTCGATGGCGGTGTTCATGAACATCGCGAGGATCATCGGCGCCGGGCCGTTGATGGTCATCGACACCGAGGTCGCCGGGTCGCACAGGTCGAAGCCCGAGTAGAGCTTCTTCATGTCGTCCAGGGTCGCGATGCTGACCCCCGAGTTGCCGACCTTGCCGTAGATGTCGGGACGCGGCGCCGGATCCTCGCCGTACAGCGTCACCGAGTCGAACGCCGTCGACAGGCGCGTCGCCCGCTGCCCGTGGCTCAGGTAGTGGAAGCGACGGTTGGTCCGCTCGGGCGTGCCTTCGCCGGCGAACATCCGGATCGGGTCTTCCCCGGCCCGGCGATACGGGTAGATGCCAGCGGTGTACGGATACGAGCCGGGCAGGTTCTCCTTGAGCAGGAAGCGCAGCAGCTCGCCCCAGCTCTGGTAGTGCGGCGCCGCGACCTTGGGGATCTTCTGGTGCGACAGCGTCTCGACGTAGTTGTCGCCCCTGACCGCCTTGCCGCGCACGTCGTAGCTGTAGGTCTCGTCGGTGACGGACTTCAGTCGCTCCGGCCAACACCGCAGCAGCTCGAGCGACTGCGCCGGCAGGCTTGCCAGCGCGTCGTTGTAACGCTGGCGAAGCGTCAGGACCGACCTGTCGGCGTCGCCTAGCAGCGCGTCGGCGGGATAGGGGTCGAGGGCCTTGGGCAGCAGCGGATCCTCGATTTCCCGCAGCGCCTCCCAGACGGACTGGGCACGGTTCGCCTGCGCGTCCTGGCGCTCGACGTCACGGGCGATCTTGCGCGCCTGCTCGGCGATCTCGGCGAGGTAGCGCACGCGGCTGCCGGGAATCAGCACCGTCTCGCGCGGCTCGCGGATCGCGGTATCGACGACCGGCGTCCAGCGCTCGGGATCGAGGCCGAGCTTCTGGGTCAGCAGGCGGCAGAGGTTCTTGAACATCCAGGTGACGCCTGGATCGTTGAACTGGCTCGCGATCGTGGGATAGACCGGGACGTCGTCGTCCTTCAGGTCGAACTTCGTGTGGTTGCGCCGCCACTGCTTGCGCACGTCGCGCAGCGCGTCCTGGGCGCCACGCCGGTCGTACTTGTTGAGTACGACAAGATCGGCGAAGTCGATCATGTCGATCTTCTCGAGCTGGCTCGCCGCGCCGTAGTCGGAGGTCATCACGTACACGGGGAAGTCCACCAGGTCGACGATCTCGGAGTCGGACTGGCCGATGCCGGCGGTCTCGACGATGACGAGGTCGTAGCCCTGCCCCTTCAGGCAGAGGATGCAGTCGCGCAGCACGGCATTGGTCGCGGCATGTTGCCGGCGGGTCGCGAGCGAACGCATGTACAGCCGCGGCGAGCGCAGCGAGTTCATGCGGATGCGGTCGCCCAGCAGCGCTCCGCCGCTGCGACGGCGGGTCGGGTCGACCGCGAGCACGGCGATACGCATCTGCGGGAAAGCGCCGAGGAAGCGCAGCACCAGCTCGTCGACGACCGATGACTTGCCGGCGCCGCCCGTGCCGGTGAGGCCGATCACCGGCGTCTGCTTGCCAGCCAGCTCCCAACGCTTGCGCAGCGTGCCGAGCTCGGCGTCCGGAATGATCCCTTCCTCGACTGCCGACAGGAGCCGGCCGATCGACAGCTCGTCGTCGAGGCTGACGGCTGTAGGCATCACCGTCGCCTTGCGATGGCGGCGGGCGCGCTGCATCAGGTCCCCGATCATCCCCACGAGGCCCAGGTGGGCGCCATCGTTCGGATGGTAGATCCGTTCGACGCCGTAGGAGGAGAGCTGCGCGATCTCCTCCGGCGTGATCGTGCCGCCGCCGCCACCGAAGACGCGGATGTGGCCGGCGCCGCGCTCGCGCAGCATGTCGACCATGTAGCGGAAGAACTCCATGTGGCCGCCCTGGTAGGACGACAGCGCGATCGCGTCGGCGTCCTCCTGCAGCGCGGCCCGGACGATGTCCTCGACCGAGCGGTTGTGGCCGAGGTGGATCACCTCGCCGCCCTGCGCCTGGATCAGGCGTCGCATGACGTTGATGGCCGCGTCGTGGCCGTCGAAGAGCGACGCGGCGGACACGAACCGCAGCGGCGTGCCTTCCGGCTCAGTCGCCGAAGCATCGGTGGACGGGGAAGGACGACCGTGCGCACTGCTGGCCATGAGGGACTCCTGAATGTGTATGCCCGAAGGCACGATCTATCCCGGGGATCGGCATCCAGCGGCGGTGCCAACCCCCGCCCGCCGCGTCGACGAGGCAGGTCCGGCGCGGTCCGCCCCGCGGCGGGGACGCTCCGAAACCGTAGTAACATCACTAATATAGACAAGGACCGCCGCATTTCCGGTGTCCTTACCGCTCAGTATGCGTGATCCGAAAAGCCACCGTCCGGCCCCTCCCCAGACCCCGAGCCGGGCAAAGGCCCGGGCCGAGACCGGGACGGGCACGATCTCCATCTATTTCGTGCGTTCGGTCGTCGATGCGCTGCGGGCGCGGGGGCTCGCCGCCGAACCGCTGCTGCGCGAAGCCGGTATCTCCCCCGAACTCCTTGATGTGCCGCAGGCCCGGGTCTCGCCACAGCACTATTCGGCTCTGTGGCGGCGGGTCATCGAACGCCTGGACGACGAGTTCTTCGGGCAGGATTCGCGCCGCATGAAGAGTGGCAGCTTCGCGCTGATGGTCCGCTCGGTTGTGCACTGCAGCACCCTACGGGCCGGCCTCGACCGCGCCTCCCGTTTCCTCGCCGTCTACCTCGACGACGTGGCGGTGGAGGTCGGCGAGGACGGCGACGAGGCACAGCTGGTCCTGCGCCAGTGCCCGGCGACGCGACCGCCGCTCGTGTTCGCCCATGAGACGCTGCTGGTGATGGTCTACGGACTCGCCTGCTGGCTGATCGGCCGGCGGATCCCGGTGCTGACGGCCGACTTCGCCTACGCCCGTCCGCCCCACAGCCCGGAATATCCGGCCCTGTTCAGCAGCACGATGCGCTTCGGCCAGCCCCGGACCCAGCTGCGCTTCGACGCCGCGCTGCTCGACCTGCCGGTCGTGCAGAGCGAGCGCACGGCGAAGGACTTCCTGCGCGTCGCGCCGGAGAACATCCTGTTGAAATACAAGAACACCCAGGCGCTGTCGGCCCGCCTCCGCCGACGCCTGCGGCAGGTGCTGCCGAACGAGCTGCCTGCCCTGGAAGCCATGGCGCGGGAGCTGAACATCGCGCCGGCGACGCTGCGCCGGAGACTCAAGGCCGAGGGACAGACCTATCAGGCGATCAAGGACGAGATTCGCCGCGACCTGGCGATCACCTATCTCAGCGCCACCGACAAGAGCATCCGCGACATCGCGCTGGAACTGGGTTTCCTGGAGCCGAGCGCCTTCCACCGGGCCTTCCGCAAGTGGGCCCACACCTCGCCCGGCGCCTACCGGCTGGCCGGTTCCGGCAGCGGAGCCGCCACCGCGGCCTCAGGCGGCCCCATCCCCAGGCCCTAGCGGGCCCGGCCGGAGAAATTCCCCGCCTTCACCAGCATGCCCGGCACGGGACGCCCCAGCCGGTCCTGCAGCCAGCGACCGGTGCCGATCAGCGCCTCGAGGTCGATGCCGGTCTCGATGCCCATTCGCTGCAGCATGAACACCAGGTCCTCGGTAGGAATGTTGCCGGTCGCCGCCGGGGCGAACGGGCAGCCACCGATGCCGCCGATGCTCGCATCGAGGACGGTGACGCCCGCGACCACCGCCGCATACGCGTTCGCCAGCCCGGTGTTGCGCGTGTTGTGGAAATGGAACCGCAGCGGCATCCGCGGCAAGCGCTCGCGCAGGCGCGCCACGATCTCGCCGACCTGGCTGGGCACGCCGGCACCGATCGTATCGGCGATCGCGATCTCCACCGGACCCGCGGCGGCGACGCGCTCGGCGATCTCGACGACGCGTGCCACCGGCACGTCGCCCTCGAAGGGACACCCGAACGCCGCCGAGACCGTAATCTGCGCGCGGATACCCGCCGCGTGCGCCGCACCGGCGATGTCCGACCAGGCATCGATCGCCTCGTCGGTGGTCGCTCCCTGGTTTCGCTGGCTGAAGGTATCGGTGGTCGCGACGGCCATGCCGATCTCGGTGCAGCCGGCCGCCAGCGCCCGCTCGAAGCCCTTGCGATTGAGGACCAGCCCGACGTACTGCACGCCCGTGCGCGGCGGCAGCGCCCGCAATACTTCCTCGGCATCCGCCATCTGCGGGACGCGCCGGGGATTGACGAAGCTGGCGACCTCGATGCGCCGGACGCCTGCCGCCAGCGCCGATTCGATGAACGCCAGCTTGGTCGCCGTGTCGAACACGGTCGGTTCGTTCTGCAGGCCGTCGCGCGGGCCGACCTCGACCACTTCGACGGACGCGGGGAGACGGTCGCTCACGGCATCATCCTTCCATTGCGCGCGCCCTGAAGGCGCAGCGGGCCATTCTACGCCCCACCCGCACGGCGCGCGGTCACCTCGATCTCGATCCGCATGCGCGGATCCGCAAGCGCCGCCGAGTACATCGTCGCGGCGGGACGGATCTCACCGAAATAGCGCCGCAGCACGGGCCAGCACTCCGCGAACTCCGCGGCGTTCGGCAGGATGTAGTGCACGCGCACCACGTCGGCGAGCGTGGCGCCCGCCTGCGCCAGGGCCGCCTCGATGTTCCTGAAGCACTGTTCGGCCTGCTCGAGCAGGCCGTCCGGCAAGGTCATCGTCGCGTAGTCGAAGCCGGTCGTGCCGGAGACGAAGATCCAGTCGCCGTCCACGACCGCCCTCGAATAGCCGATTTCGCGCTCGAAGCTCGAACCGGAACTGATCAGGGTGCGCGTCATGGGTGCCTCCGCCGTCGGGCCTGCGCAGCGGCGCCGTCAGTTCGCGGGCGCGGCAGTGCGGTGGATGAACGCGGCGACGCTGTCATGCAACTGCCGGAGCGACGCCTCTTTCGCGTAGACCATGTGGCCGGAATCGTAGAACTGGTATTCGATGTTCGCCTGCAGGGCCGCCGGGAGCGGCAGGTGCTGCATCTCGTACACCGCCTGGAAGAACGGCGTCGCCAGATCGAAGTAGCCGGCGTGGGTCTGCACCTTCAGCGTCGGATTGAGCTTCATCGCATTGGCGAGGTCCGGCATCACGTTCGAGCCCTGGCGCGAACTGGCCGGCTGTCCGGCGCCCGGCTGCTGGTGCTGGAAGTTCCAGGTCCGGAAGGTGCCGATGCTCGGCTTGAACGCCTTTCCGTCGCCGTAGTGAAGCTCCTTGCGGACGTAGTCGTTGAACAGCGAGACGTACGCGGAACTGATGGCCGCCGACTGAGGATCGTACTCGGCTCGCTGGTTCAGCGGATCGAGCGTGGGACCAGAGAAGCGGGAGTCGAGCCGGCCGGTGGCGCGGCCGTCGTCGACCTGCAGCGCCTGGCGGAACTCGCCGCTGTCGATGCGCAGGTCGGCCTTGAGGATGTAATCCACCGGCAGGCCCGTGTACTGGTGCAGCTGTTCGGCGACCCGCGCCCGTTCGGCCGGCTCGAGCGACGCGCCGGCGGCAAGCGCGGCCGCGTACTCGCCCATCGCGAACCGCTCCACTTCCGCGAGCAACGGCACGAGGTCCTTGTGCTCCGCCGGCAGCCGGTGGTGGTACCAGGCGGTCGCGGCATAGGTCGGCAGCACGGTCTGGTACGGCGTGTCGATCCCCGGGTTGCCGGTGGGCCGATCGGGGCTCAGGTCGAAGTTCAGGATCTGCGACAGCAGGATCACGCCGTTGAAGTCGATCGAACGGTCGGACTCGAGCTGGTTCACCAGCACCGCGGCGCGCGGCGTGCCATAGCTCTCGCCAAAGAGGTATTTCGGCGAGTTCCAGCGACCGTAGCGCGTGAGGAACTGGGAGATGAACTCCGCGAACGCGTACGCATCCTGGTCGACGCCGTAGAACGCCTTCTCCGCGTCACGGCCGGCGATTCGGCTGAAGCCCGTCCCCGGCGCGTCGATGAAGACCAGGTCGCTCACGTCAAGCAGGCTCATGCCATTGGGCACCAGCGCGTAGGGGGCCGCGGGCACGTGGGCGTCGGTGGCGGTCGCGACGCGCTTGGGCCCGAACGCCCCGACGTGCAGCCACATCGTCGCCGAGCCCGGCCCGCCGTTGAAGAGGAACGTCAGCGGCCGCGGGCCGCCGCCGGACTTGAAGTAGGCGACGTAGAACATCGACGCTTCAGCCGACGCGTTGCGCCCTTCCGGGTCGCTGCCGGCCGGCGTCTCGGGCGCCTTGGGATCCTTCGGCACGTCGTCCCAGCCCTTCGGATGGACGACCAGGGTGCCCGCCACGGCCTGGTAGGCGATCGTCTGGCCACCGATGACCACGGCCCCGGTGCTGGCATGGGACTCGGCGCGGAACGGCTGGAACCGGCCGGCGTCGACCCGGTCGGCCTCCACCATCGCAGCCGTGTCCACCGACGCGGGCGTGCTCGCTGCCGGCGGCGCGGCGGCGCGGGCCGCAGGAACCGCGAGTGCGAGCAGACAGGCGAGCAATGCGCCACTGGACAGGTTCTTCATGGACCCCCCCGGAAACGGTCAGGCCGCGGGCCTGCCAGCCGCGGGCCCGTCGGTGAGGACATCGTCGGACTCGGGCGATGCATGCGGCCACCCCGTGGAGGGAGGCCGATCACCGCCCGGCCAGCGGAACCGGCGCGCGCTACTTCGCGGCGGCCGCATCCTTCTCGCACTTCTTGACGAAGCTGGCCTTCGCGGCGCCGGCGAGTTTCTTCTCGGCGGCCTTCGCAGCACAGGCATCGGCCGGCGACGGCTTCGCGGCCGCGGCGGCATCCTTCTCGCACTTCTTCAGGAAGCTGGTCTTCGCGGCGCCGGAAAGCTTCTTGTCGGCCGCGCGGGCCGCGCAATCGGAATCGGCGGCCTGCGCGACGGTGACGGCGCCGCAGGCGCACAGCATGGCGACCAAGAGTAGGTTCTTCATCGTTAGCTCCAAGTACTTGCCCGCGGCAACCGCCGCAAGCCGATTGGACCAGTTGCGATGCGCCCACGCAACCGGCGGCGCGAGTGGCGCGCGTCAGCCGAGACCGAGTTCGCCGGCAAGCCGCCGCAGGCCGTCGCGGAATTCGTTCGCGCCACCCATCGAGGGATGGCGCAGCACGGCGGCCGGCTCCCGGCCCAGTGCCCGCAGCGACCGCCCCGCCACCTGGCCGACCGCGACCACGCGAGCGTGCTCGAACGCGCCCAGCACGCCGTCCAGCACGTCGCGGCCGGCCTCGAGTTCGTCGCGCGTCGGAGCGCGGTTGGAGTACGGGTTGCCCGTCTTGTACGGATGCCAGGCAAACGAGTTCCACAGCACGGTGGTGGCAGCGAGGCCCAGGCCGTGCAATGCGCCCCAGACGACGGTGGCGGACGGCTCGCACCACGGGCGGGGCCGGGACGTGAAGCGGCCGGGCACGCTGATCCGGGGGATGCGGCCCTCGAGCATCAGTCGCTCGTTGGTGAACGCCATGCCGGAGAAGTGACAGCCCTGGTAGCCGGCGGCCTCGCCGATCAGCACCAGTCGAGCGTCGACGTCGAAATGCCGGCGCAGCCTGCGCAGCCGGGCCGCGGGTCCGGCGGCCGGCGATCCGTCGAGGTCCAGTGGATCAGGCTCGGACCACGGGTTGAACACGTCGCGGGAACGAAAGGACTGCAGCGCCTGATAGGGAATCGTCACTGGGGATCCGCCGGATGCGCCCCGGGACGGGCGCGTGAGCCGTCATTATGCCGGCGCTGGCCCGGGGCGAGGCGGCGTGTCGGCGACCGGGAAGGCAGCACGCCGACGACGCCACCCGCGTGCAAGCTTGGACCGGCCGGGATGTGACACACTATCGGGCGGTTCCGGCACGTCGCCCGATGCGGCGGCGGCGGAGCCGCCCCCTCAATAAACCAGCGCGGATGGATTCTTTCCATGAAGCTCAAGCATGCATTCTTCCTGCCGGTCGCCGCAGGGCTCCTCTGTCTGACCATGACGGCCGCGGCCGCCGATGGCGCTGCGGATGCCAAGCCGGCCGCCAAGGCCGCGGCCCCCGCCGCGAAGGCGAAGCCGGCTGCAGCGAAGCCGGCGGCCGAGGCCGCGTCGATCAGCTACAGCGCGGGCCTGTCGGTAGGCGAGGGCCTGCGCAAGGCGGGCGTCACCAAGGAGATCGACATCGAGACCTTCGGTCGCGGCCTGAAGGACGCGCTGGCAGGCAAGAACACGAGCGCCGAGGACAAGGACCGCATCGCGAAGTTCATGACCAACCTGCACGTCGCGATCGGCGAGCGCAACCACGCTGCCGCAAAGCAGTTCCTCGCCGACAACGCCAAGGTGGCGGGCGTGATGACGACGGCGAGCGGCCTGCAGTACAAGGTCACCGAGGCAGGTGATGCGAGCGCCGCCTCGCCGCAGCCGACCGACGAGGTCACGGTGCAGTACCGCGGCCGGCTGATCGATGGCACGGAATTCGACAGCTCGTACTCGCGCGGACAGCCGGCGACGTTCCCCCTCAATGGCGTCATCAAGGGCTGGCAGGAAGCGCTCGCCCTGATGAAGCCCGGCGCGAAGTGGACGATCTACATCCCACCCGAGCTCGCCTACGACCTGAACTCGCGCTCGCCGATCCCGCCCGGTTCGCTGCTCGTGTTCGACGTCGAGCTGATCAGCACCAAGGCCGCGGCGCCCGCCCCGGCCGGCCAGTAAGCCCCCCCCACGGGCTACGCCCGCCGCGGCGGGCGTAGCCGATGGCGCCGGGTCAGACCAGGAGGTTGCGCCCGGCCTCGGCGCGCGACTGTTCCTTGCTGTCCGCGCGCGGCGGAACGGCCCGGCCCCGCTGCACCGCGGGACGCGCGGCGACCCGTTCCAGCCACTTCGCCAGGTACGGCAGCCCGTCGATGCTGACGCCCGACCACTCGTGGCCGTGGATCCACGACCAGTGCGCGATGTCGGCGATAGAGTACTCGTTGCCGGCAACGTACTCGTGCGCGGCGAGCTGCCGCTCGAGCACTTCGAACAGGCGGCGTACCTCGCGCTGGTACCGCTCGATCGCGTACGGGATCTTTTCCGGCGCATAGCGCAGGAAAACGTTCGCCTGGCCCATCATCGGGCCGACGCCGGCCATCTGGAACATCAGCCACTGGATCACGCGCGAACGACCCTTCGCATCGTGGGGCAGCAATCGACCCGCGCGCTCGGCGAGGTAGATCAGGATCGCGCCGGACTCGAAAACCGCGAAGTCGTCGTTGCCCCGGTCGACGATCGCCGGGATCCTGCCGTTCGGGTTGAGCCGCAGGTACCACTCCTGCTTCTGTTCGCCCTTGGACAGGTCGAGGTTGTGCACCGTATAGGGAATCCCCAGTTCTTCCAGGGCTATCGACACCTTCCATCCATTCGGCGTCGCCGCAGTAAACAGATCGATCATCGCTGGGGCCCTCTAGGCTGCGTGCGGGTCACGGATCGCAAGCGCCTCGCCGCGGAAGGAATCGAGTGCCGGTCATCCCGCCGGAGCGGCCGGCGAACGTCCATCCTTGCGAGTACGCGATTCCGGTTTACCTCACTCAGAGGGCGGCGCGCAATGCGGTGATGTGTTCCGGACCGATGCCGCAGCAACCGCCGACGATGTCCGCACCCCGCGCCACCCAGTCGCGGGCCCAGGAAAGGTACCCGTCCGGGGTGAGGTCGGCGCGGATATCGAGCAGGTCGGCATTGGCATCGGCATCCGCGCGCTGCGGCGGAAACGCGTTGGCGTAGACGCCGATCCGTACCCGGGGTTGCAGACCGGCGAGCGCGTCGGCCGCGATCGACACCGCCGCGCCCATGACCTCGGGCTGGCTGCAGTTGAAGAGTACGGCCGCCGCGCCGAGGCGTACCGCTGCGCGCACCGCATCCTCGACCGACTCGCCAGAGCGCAGCCGCGGGGTCTCCGTCGCGAGGTGACCGTCCGCGAGGGTGAACGACAACCACAGCGGCTTGCCATCCTGACCGACGACGCCGCGGATCAGCTCCGCCTCCTCGATCGCACTGAGCGTCTCGCCCTGCCAGTGGTCGACGCTGGGACGCAGGGCATCGACGAGCGTCTGCAGCAGCGGGCGCGCCACCGCGACGTCGAACAGGTCGGCTCGGTACGAGCCGCAGACCGGCGGCAGGGAACCGGCCACGCGCACCGGCCGGTCGGCCTTGGCCGCCACGTCGCGGGCCAGCGTGCCGGCCAGGGCGGCGAGCCTGAAGCCGTCCGCCGCGTGCCTGGCAGCGCCCAGATGGAACGGCACCACCGCGTAGCTGTTGGTCGTGATGACATCGGCGCCCGCCGCGACATACGCTTCGTGCACGCGCGTCACGAATTCGGGCGCCTCGATCAGCGCGAGGGCGGACCACTCCGGTTGGCGAAACGGGGCGCCGATGCGCTTGAGTTCGCGGCCGGTGCCGCCGTCGAGCAAGGTGATGCGCTGCATGGATGCCTGCCAGTGTGCCGAGGGCCGGGCAGGATACCGTGGCGGGCCGACGGCGGCGACTCGTGTCGGCCGGGGCACAGGCTAAGGACTATGATTTATAAGTAGAAATCGCTAGGGCGCCGGGGACTTCAACGCATATCCAGCGGAATGTTGCAGCGCGACAATGCTGCAATGCAACAAGCGGAGCCCCCCATGGAACTCGTCCTCGTCTCTCTCATCGCCACCGTGTTCATGCTCGTCGCGGAACTTGCCTCCGCCCTGACCCGCGAGCGGCTCGTACGCCATGCCCTCGGCCTGGTCCGCACCGCCGCCGCCATGCCCCTGCGGCCGGTCGTGTCCATCGCCGGTCCCACCGAATAGCCTCTCTTCAAGCGCGTCGCCTGCCGCGGGTCGTTGCCGGCCCGCGGCGCGTCGCTCATTTCCTGGCGAGCAGGTCCCGGATTTCCGTCAGGAGGACCTCCTGCGGCGGCGGCGGCGGCGCCACGGCCGGCGCGGCAGTCGGCGCAGGCCGCTTCAGCCGGTTGATCCCACGAATGACGAGGAAGATCACGAAGGCGATGATCAGGAAGTCGGCGATCGACTGCACGAACGCGCCGTAGCGCAGCAGCACGGCCTCGCCCTTGCCATTGGTGCCGATCTGGACCGCGAGCTTCGAGAAATCGTTGCCGGAGGTGAGCACTCCGATGACCGGCATGATGATCGCCTCGACCAGCGACGAGACGATCTTGCCGAACGCGCCGCCGATGACGACACCGACCGCCAGGTCGACGACGTTGCCGCGCATCGCGAATTCCTTGAATTCCGTCGTGAGACTCATTTCGCCATCCCCTTGTTGATGTGGTTTCCGTAGCAGCCCGGCCTGCACCGATCACGAAGGGCGCTCCCGGTCCGCCCCCCGTTACTTGACCGGCCGGCTGCATTGTACTTACCGGCGTGTCGCTGTGGCATGCTCGCAGCAGCAAAGCTGCCTGCCGGAGCCGGTCATGACCTCGCCCTCTCCCCGCCCACCCGTGCCGCCGTTCACCCGCGAGACTGCGACCGCCAAGGTCCGCGCCGCCGAGGATGCATGGAACCGGCGTGATCCGGAAAAGGTCGCGCTGGCCTACAGCGAGGACAGCGTCTGGCGCAATCGCGCCGAGTTCCTGCAGGGCCGCACCGCGATCGCGGCGTTCCTGGCGCGCAAGTGGGCCCGTGAGATCGACTACCGGCTGATCAAGGAACTCTGGGCATTCACGGTCGACCGCATCGCGGTCCGCTTCGCCTATGAGTGGCGCGACGATTCGGGCAACTGGTTTCGTTCCTACGGCAACGAGAACTGGGAATTCGACGAGTACGGCTACATGCGCCGCCGCATCGCCTCGATCAACGACCTGCCGATCGCCGCAGGCGAACGCAGGTTCCACTGGCCGGCGCCGGGCGTGCGCCCGGCGGACCACCCGGGCCTGTCGGAGCTCGGTCTCTAGGATCGTAGGCCATGCCCGTCCTCGCCGAGATCGGCGGCCACGAGAAGGACCTCGGCGGCGAGTTCCGCGTGCGGCGGTTGTTGCCGGCACTGGCACGGCGGTCGATCGGCCCCTTCGTCTTCTTCGATCACTTCGGGCCGGTGACCGTGACACCCGGCATGGACCTCGATGTCCGCCCACATCCGCACATCGGCATCGCGACCATCACCTACCTGTACGACGGCGCGCTGATGCATCGCGACAGCCTTGGGTCCGCGCAGCGAATCGAACCGGGCGCCGTCAACTGGATGACCGCCGGGCGCGGCATCGTGCATTCGGAACGGCGTCCCGCCGACCTGACGGAGCGAACGTATTCGCTGCACGGCCTGCAACTCTGGGTGGCGCTGCCGCAGGCGCTGGAGGAGACCGAGCCCGCCTTCGCCCACACGCCGGCAGAGGCATTGCCGCGCCTCGCCGGACCCGGCTATTCGGGCAGGGTTCTTGTCGGCCACGCGTTCGGACTCGACTCGCCGGTCGTGACGGCGTCATCGACGCTGTACGTGGACCTCGCGCTGTCCGCAGGCGCGTCGCTGACGCTGCAGCCGCTGGCGCGCGAGCTTGCTCTCTACCCGATCGACGCCGAGCTCGCGGTCGACGGCCGGACCGTGCCGCGTCACGTGCTCGCAGCGCTCGATGCCGCGCGTCCGGCACGTATCGAGGCGGCGCGCCCGACGCGGCTCGTGCTGATCGGCGGCGATCCGCTCGACGGCCGTCGCCACATGTGGTGGAACTTCGTCTCGACGCGTCAGGACCGCATCGCCGCCGCCGCCGCCGACTGGGCCAGCGGCCGGCTGCCGCGCCTCGCCGGAGACGAGACGTTCATCCCGCTGCCCGAGCCGCGCCCGACCGCGTGAGCGGCCGGGCTCAGTCGTGGCGCACGAACGGCGTATGGCCGCTGTGCCGTAGCGAATAGACGACCGTCTCCAGGTAAGTGTCGGTGGAGATGAAGTCGCCGGAATAGCGGGCATTCCAGCGCTCGAGCACCCTGTCCTTCTTCAGCTGCTCCAGCGTCAGGCCCGCCTCCAGTCCGCGAGCGACGACGTCGCGGGTGTCCTTGAGCATCTGCACGTACTCGCGCAACTCGTCGACCGTCGACAGCTCGCCGTGGCCGGGAATGATCCTGACGTCAGCCGGCACGCGCGCCAGGACACCTTCGCACGCGTCGATCATGCCCTGCACGCTGCCGCCCGCCTCGACATCGATGAACGGGAAGCCATAGCGGACGTACTCGTCGCCCATGTGCACGACGTTCGCCCGGGGAAAGAAGATGATCGCGTCGCCGTCGGTGTGCCCGGCCGGGAAGTGCAGCGCACGCACGTCCTCGCCGTTGAGGTGGACGGACACGTCATGCTCGAACGTGATCACCGGCAATGCGCCCGGCGGCGCGGCCGGGAGCGACAGGTGGACCGACCCGCCGTTTCCCATCCCGCCACCGGTCGCGAGCCGCGCGCGGACGTTGTCATGCGCGATGAGCGTCGAACCGGCACTCGCAAGCGGCAGGTTGCCGCCGGTGTGGTCGAAGTGATAGTGCGTGTTGATGACGTAGCTGACCGGCTTGTCGGTGATCCCGAGCGACTTCAGCGCCGCGGCGATCTTCGGCGCGAGCGGCGCGAACTCGTCGTCGACGAGCACGACGCCGTCCGCACCGATCGACGCGGCCATGTTGCCCCCGGCGCCCTGCAGCAGGTACACGCTGCCGGCCACCTTGGTCACCTTGATGTCGACCTTGTCGTAGTCGGTGTCGGCTGCGAACACAGGCGCCGCGGCAACGGTGAGCAGCATGGCGATCAGCGGCATCAGGTTCATCCGGTACCTCCGTGCACGGCCGCCCGATGCTAGCACTCCAGAGCCGCCACGCCGTCCGTCGCGCGGTTCGTTTCCGTGGTGGAACCCGAGGTTCGCGCCTCCCGACCCAGACCCCCGGTATCCTCGCATTCAATCGAATGCCCCATCAGGAGCGCGCCATGATCTTCGTACGCAAGGCCGCGGAACGCGGCCACACCGACGCCGGCTGGCTGGACAGCTGGCACACTTTTTCCTTCGGCGGGTACCACGACCCCGGCTACATGGGGTTCAGGACGCTACGGGTCATCAACGACGACCGCGTCGTGCCGGGGGAGGGGTTCGGCACGCATCCGCACCGGGACATGGAGATCATCTCCTACGTCGTCTCCGGGGCCCTGGAACACCGGGACAGCCTGGGGACCGGCTCCGTGATCCGCCCGGGAGAGGTGCAGCGCATGTCCGCCGGGACCGGCATCCGCCACAGCGAGTACAACGCCAGCGGCACCGAGCCGGTCCACTTCCTGCAGATCTGGATCCTGCCGGAACGGCCGGGGCTCGCTCCCGGCTATGAGCAGAAGGCCTTTCCCGCCGGGGAACGCGCGAACCGGCTGCGGCTCGTCGCCGACCGCGCGGGCAGCGACGGCGCGCTCATGGTCCACCAGGACGTTCGCCTGTATGCCGGCACGCTGGCGCCGGGCGCCAGCCTGCCGGTCAAGGTGCCCGCGGGGCGCTACGGCTGGCTGCAGCTGGTACAGGGCGCCGCGAGGCTGCAAGGCCACTCGCTGCAGGCCGGCGACGGCGTCGCGATCGCGGAAGAGACCGCGTCGTTGGAACTCGACACTGTCGACGGCGCCGAGGTGCTGTTGTTCGACCTCGCCTGACCGCGGCCCCGCCGGCCGGCGTTCTGTCGCGCCGGCCGCGCTTTCGCAGTGGTAGATTTGCGCTCATGAACGCACGCAAGTCCCCCACCCTCTCCGGCGCGGAACTGCGCCACCTGTTGTCCGTCGTGATGCCCGCCGTGAAGGCGGCCGGCGAGATCACGACCACCCGCCAGCGCCGCGTCGCCATCCAGCGCAAGCTGGACGGCAGCGAGGTCACGGCGGCCGATCGCGCCGCCGAGCGCCTGCTGCGCCGGCGCCTCGCCCTCGCCTGGCCGGACGACGCGATCCTGGGCGAGGAATATGGTGGCGGGATCGCCGCCCGCGGCCGCTCGTGGCTGATCGACCCGATCGACGGCACGGCCTCGTACGTGCTCGGCCTCGGCACCTACGGGTCACTCCTGTCGCTGGTGATCGACGGCGAGCCAGTGTTCGGCTGCATCCACCTGCCGGCCATGGGCGAGACGACCTATGCGGCCGTGGGGCATGGCTGCTGGCTGCTGCGGGACGGCGGCCGGCCCCGCCGGGTCCACGTGGCAGCGCCGCTGCCGTACGCGCAGGCGAACACGGGACTGACCAGCTACAAGCAGACGGACCTCTACCGGCCGGCCGGACCGTGGCGGATCTCCAGCCTGATCGGCAGCATCGGCCGCGTCCGGCTGGTGGGCGACTGCGTCCAGTACGCACTGCTGTGCCGCGGCGAACTGGATGCCGCGGTCGACCCACGGATGAGCGCCTGGGACATCGCCGCGCTCGTCGTCTGCGTGCGCGAGGCGGGCGGGTCGGTCAGCGACTTCACCGGAAGCGAGGACGGCCTGCTGCAGGCGTCGACGTTCGTCGCCGCGAGCAGCCCCGCCCTGCGCCGGGCCATGTGCCGCCGGCTCGCACCGCGGTAGCCGGCCGACGCCGCGGCACGCCGCGACCGCGCTAACCGATGATGTTCAACTCGACCAGTGGACGCCCGTCCAGGACCCGCTCGAACGCCAGCGGCGACAGGTCGACGGCAAGGTAACGGCCGCCGAGGATCCGCTCCGCCAGAGCCCGTCCGACGGCCGCAGCCTGCTGGATGCCGTGGCCGGAGAACCCGTTCATGAAGTGCAGGTTGGCGACCTCCGGGTGCGGGCCGACGATCGCGTTGTGGTCGAAGGTGTTCATCTCGTAGTAGCCGGCCCACGCGCGCTCGAGCCGTGCCTCCTCGAACGCCGGCACCCGGGCGGCGAGCGCCGGCCACAGCTCGGTCTCGAACGGCGCGAGGTCGGGTTCGAGCGGCAGGTCGTCGGCATCGTCCGCCGGCACGACCCCGGCGATGAAGCGCGATCCCTCGGGCCGGATCCAGAAGCCGCTCGGGTCCACCAGCAGCGGGAACCGCGCCAGCGGCGTCGGGCAGGAGATCACGAACACGGTACGCCGGCGCGCCCGCACGGGCAGGTCGATGCCGGCGAACGCCGCCACGCGCCGCGCCCAGGGCCCGGCCGCGTTGGCGACGACGCCACACGGCAGGCGACGGCCGTCGTCCAGCAGGACGGCGCCGATGCGCGGGCCGTCGCGCTCCATCCCGACCACCTCGGCGCGCACGTAGCGGGCGCCCTGGCTGCGGGCTTTGCGGGCAAACGCGGTCAACAGGCGGTAGCCGTCGAACCAGCCCTCGCCGCTCAGTCCCAGCGAGCCCAGCGCGAGGTCGCCGACCGCGAGCCAGGGGAAGCGCGCGGCGAGCGCCACCGGGTCGAGCAGCGCGACATCCGCCCCATGCTCGCGCTGGATCCGGTGCGCCTCGCGCAGCACCGGCGCGCCGCCGTCGCCGGCCAGGTACAGATAGCCGCCCTCGTGCAGCCCCACGTCCGGACGATCGTCGTCGACCGCCAGATGCTCCGCGGTCCGGCGCAGGAACTCGCGGCTCCACTGCGCGATCCGGATGTTGACCGGCGTCGTGTACTGCTGGCGGATCGACGCCGCGGACAGCGCCGACGAGGCCCGCCGGTAGGTCGGGTCGCGCTCGACGACGGTCACGCCGAGCCCGGGGCGCAGCTGCGTCAGCCAAAAGGCCAGCGCCGAGCCCATCACGCCGCCGCCGACGATCACGACGTCGCTGCCGGCCTCTGCCATCACGCACTCCAGGTTGCCTGCGCGCATCGTAGCCGAAGGCGCGCACAGCGGCCGTGGCAGCATCCGCAGATGCCCGCCCGGCCCCGGCGCGCTAGGATGGCGCCTGCCCCGAGCCACGGACAAGACCTCCCATGAGCATCCATCCGACCGCGATCATCGAGGACGGCGCCACGCTCGGCGCCGGCTGCGTGATCCACGCCCATGCCATCATCACCCGGCACTGCGAGCTCGGCAGCGGCGTCGTCGTCCATCCGTTCGCAGTCATCGGCGGCGATCCGCAGGATCTGGGCTTCGATCCGGCAACGGCGAGCCACGTGCGCATCGGCGCGCGCACCGTGCTGCGCGAGCACGTCACGGTCAACCGCGCGACCAAGGCCGGCGGCGCGACCGAGGTCGGCGAGGACTGCTACCTGATGGCCGGCAGCCACGTCGCGCATGACTGTCGCCTCGGCGACCGGGTGATCCTCGCCAACGCGGTCCTGCTGGCAGGCCACGTCTCGATCGGCGAGCGCGCGTTCGTCGGCGGGGCGGCCGCCATGCACCAGTTCTGCCGCATCGGCGAAAGCGCGATGGTGGGCGGACTCGGGCGGATCACGCGGGACGTACCGCCGTTCACCATGGCGACCGAGCGCGACGAACTGATCGGCCTGAACATCGTCGGGCTCCGCCGCCGCGGCTTCAGACCGCCGGTCGTCGCCGAGCTCAAGCGTGCCTACCGCGAGGTGTGCCGCTCGGCCGGCAATCCGCGCGAACTCGCGGCGGCGGCGCTCGGTGGCGGCGGCTATGCCTCCGACGAGGCGCGACGCTTCCTTGACTTCTTCGCGGCCGGACGCCGCGGCTTCCTGCGCGCGCGGACCGGCGGCGCGGACGCCGACCCGGCTTGAAGGCGCCCCTCCCGGAGGTGCGGAACGCCGACCCGGCGCACTCCCGGTAGAGTCCCGAGCCGGGATCCCTCCTCATGCCGGGAACTACCGCCACCACGTACCCGCGTCGCATCGTGCTGCTGCTCGCGACGGCGATCTTCATCAACTATTTCGACCGCGGCAACCTCGCGACCGCCAGCTCGCTCGTGCAACGCGAGCTCGTCCTGTCCAACACCCAGCTGGGCCTGCTGTTCTCGGCGTTCTTCTGGTCTTACGCACCGATGCAGCCCGTCGCGGGCTGGCTCGCGCAGCGCGGCGACGTGCGCACCGTGCTCGGCGGCGGCCTCGCGCTGTGGGCCGTCGCGACGACGCTGACGGGATTGGCGACTTCCTTCGCCGCCATCCTCGCGCTGCGCATCCTGCTGGGACTGGGCGAGAGCGTCGCCTACCCGTGCAACGCCACCATCCTCGCGCAACGCGTGCCGGTCGGCGCCCGGGGGCGCGCCAACGGGATGATCGCCGTCGGCCAGGCGCTGGGCCCGACGGCGGGCACGCTGATCGGCGGCCTGGTCATCGCCAGCTATGGCTGGCGGCCGGCATTCATCGTGTTCGGGCTGGCGTCGCTCGCATGGCTGATCCCGTGGCGCCGCGCCACCGCGCGCGGCGAGGTAACCAGCACGCTCGGCGCCGAGCACCCGGTCGGCTATGGCGTGCTGCTGCGCGAGCGCTCGCTGTGGGGCACGAGCCTCGGGCACTTCAGCGGCAACTACGCCTACTACTTCATGCTCACGTGGCTACCACTGTGGCTGGTGCGCGTGCATGGCCTGAGCATCGCGCGCATGGCCACGGTGGGTGCGCTCGTGTACGCAATGCAGGCTGTCGTCGCGCCGACGGTCGGCTGGTACTGCGACCGGCTGATCCGGCGCGGGGCACAGCCCGACCGGGTATTCAAGCTGACGATCATAGCCGGCCACTGCGGCGCTGCCGCGACGATGGGAGCATGCATCGTCGCCGGCCCGGCCCTGGCGATCGCCCTGCTGCTGGTCGCGGGGCTGTTCTTCGGCATGCAAAGCGCGCCGCTGGGCGCCATCTCGCAGACCCTCGCCGGGCCCAGGG
>Ga0316217_10000728_pt1 | contig 45606 bp, 48 predicted proteins | sample 1anoAmetaG_FD_203633 | JGI IMG/M metagenome (GOLD analysis project Ga0316217, IMG submission 203633) | Freshwater microbial communities from Trout Bog Lake, Wisconsin, USA - 1anoA | ecosystem: Environmental > Aquatic > Freshwater > Lake > Hypolimnion/Profundal zone | place: USA: Wisconsin...
TACACACTGTGTCGGGGTAAAATCAGTCAAGCGAAAGTCCTTTTGTGCCGTAAACACTGTCTAGTCAACATGTTTGTAGCACATCAGGCTTTCGCTGCATACTGCTTCGTGCATTATTCAGGCTAGGGAACCTCTGATTTAGCTCGCGCTTTTTGCGTGCTGAATCGATGAATGGGTTTCCCATGCGTTATTTCTTCTCGTTGCTGGCAAATTGAATGATGAGCGGGGCTTCAGCGGCCCCGTTTGGCGTCTCCGAAGGCCTTTCCCGGCCTCCAGAGACACTACGCCCCTTGGGGGACCAGCCGCTTGCGATGCTGGTAGAGATTGACCAGTGCGAAGGCCGCCAGATGCCAGTGGTGGTTCTTCAAAATGCCCCGATAGCGCACCTTGGTATAGCCGAAGACACGCTTCAGGATGCGGAATGGCCACTCCACCTTGGCGCGAACGCGCGACTTGGTCCGGTTCTTGCGCTTCTGCTCTTCATCCACCCCTTGCTTGGTCTTTACGCGCCGATTGGTCATGTCCTGCGCCTTGGGTGCGGCCTCGTGTATCGCCTCGGTCTGCCCCTGATACCCGCCCGCATCCATCAGCTTCGACCATGTCCAGGTGCCGTGCAGCGTAAGAGATTTGCTCCACTTGTGCATCGCAGTGACTTGCAGGGAGTTATACCAGGTTCGATAGGCGTTCAACTGATACTCGCTGATCCCGTTGTTGCCATATTGCGGAAATGGCCGCGAGAGATCGATGTTCTGAATCTGCGTATCCGTGTAATACTCTGAGGCCTCAAAGCCATGGACTCCCTGGAACGGATTGACCCCCCAGTTGTTGTCGCAAATTCTCGGATCGCCGCCAACCTGCAGGTTGCAAGGAAGTTGCAGGCTTGCGGGCCGGTGGTTGATGTCGTCTTGACTGTCGCCTCCGCTCAGGCGCGTACCCACATACGCAATATTCACCAGGTCGTGCTGGAGGAACTGGCGCTCGGCACCCACCGAGTAGTTCCAGAAGCTCGGATTCTTGTAATTCGGGTTCAAGAACCAGACTCCTTGGCCCAGATCCGTCAGCATCCCGCCCGACGCCCCCGGAGGCGCAATCATCGCCGAAAACGGATTGTCGATCTGGTTTTGCAGATTCGGAAACACTCCGTCGGAATAGTTCGGATTGCTCGCTAGATAGCCCGTCGATTGACTGAATCCGAACGTCGAGGGAGCATTCGCCGGTGCGCGCATCGATTTCCCAATTCCACCGCGAAGCGCCGTCTTGTCGTTGACCGCATAGGCAAAGCCGAAGCGCGGCTGATAGTCTTTCTTGTTCAGCGCGTAGGTCCCGCGCGGATTGGAGTTCGCCCCGAGGAAGGTTACGCCGCAACGATCTGATTGACGCCCGGAATCGAGACTTGCGAGTTGATGGGGTTCACTGCTTTCGTGTTGAATGCGTGGTCTCCGAGGTTGTGCCGCTCGGTCTCGGCCGGCATGATGTCCCAGCGAAACCCGAGATTCAGTGTCAACCGGCGCGTCAGCTTCCAATCGTCCTGAACGAAGGACGCCCAGTAGTGCGACGACCAGTAGGTCTGCACGTTAATCGAGTCCGATCCGCTCGTGGGGTTCCCGAGTAGGAAGGATGCAATCGAGTTTCCGTTGGACGGATCCCACGATCCGCAACTCGAACATTGTTGTTGCGTCCAGCTGCGATCCAGATTGAAGCTCGTGCCTCCGGGGGCAATGTCGGTGACGGATTGCATGATGCGCGCATCGAGCCCCCCACGGAGGGTATGCTTTCCCTTCACCCACGTCACCGTCGGCAACAACACCAGAGATGGACTCACATTTTGGGTGTTTCCGGTATTGCCCACATTGGCGAATTCGCTGAGATTGATATTTGGAAACTCGGATGCCGCTGAAGGTCCCAGCTTGGCAACTTCGGAGGATGACCAGCCAAGTGTCGTCGGGTTGAATCCCCCCGGCCCCATGAGCCAGTAGTCGGTCCTGTCGGTTACATTGGCGCGGAAGTTGAAAAGCAGGTTCGGCGTGAAGGTGTGCGTCTCTTCGAGCGTAAACGTATGGCTGCGCTCGCCGTGCGGCAGCATGCCTTGCTGGATCGCTCCGGCAAATCCGTCAAAGGAGCGGTTCTCCACCCTTTCCCAATATCCGTAGTGGATGCTCGAGCGATCGTTCGCCGTGAGGTTGTGGTCCAGTTTGGCAAGCACATTGCGGTAGCGATCGTGATCGGCGCGCCGTAGTTATTCTGGAAGGGGTTCGCCCCGGCCGGCGCGGGGGTGTTGGGCGCCGGCAACAAGGACAGGATTTTCTGCGCCATCGGGTTGATGCGCGAGGCTGGAATGATATTCGCGGCAGACGTTGGGACGACGTTCTGACTGGGCGCTTGGATTGAGTTGGGCCCGAGCACGTCGTTCGGGCCGAAAGGAACACGCTGATAATTGTTGATCGCCGGGTTGAATGAGATATTCTCCGGATCGTAGAGAGTGACCGGAGAATAGCCGGAATTGTTGTAATACACCCGGTTGGTGAAATCTCCGTTCAGCCATTGCTTGCTCGGGACCGAACTGGTCATGACATTCGGCTCCAGCTCGTTCCAATTCTCGTATTGCATCGTGAAGAAGGTTTTGTTCCGCCCATTGTAGATGTGCGGCAGAACAACTGGCCCGTCCAGCTCCGCGCCGTATTGGTCGCGCCTATTCACCGCCGTCGTCCATTGCGAGAAGATAGTTGGTTCAATGAAAAGGCTGACGAGGCAAGCGAAGCTCCGCGGCCCGCGGCAGTCACACGACTCCTGCCAGCCGGTCACGGGTTTGACAGATTTCCGGAAGCCCAAGCTGCAAGCAAGTAGCGAGGATGCAAGCGATCCAAACTCGGCAAAGCCAAGACCGCGCAGAACTAGCTCGCGAACACCGTTTTGCCGGAAACTGGTTCGCCGGACGTATAGCTCCCACCACGTCAGACGATCCCGCATTTCGGCACGTTTGCGTTCCGATCTACCGGCAAGGGGACGCATTCTCTGATTCGGCGCCTCGGCTCATACCGGGATCGACGACACCGCCCGCCCGCTCCCCGGCGGCTTTCCTTCGCATCCGTCCGATGGCAGTACCATTGAGCCATGATCGGAGGCAGCAATGGAACCGTTCCGTTTTCATCTCTTCGTTTGCACGCAACAAAAGCCGGAAGGCGTCCCCTCCTGCGCAGCAAACGGGTCGCTCGCCGTGCTCTCCGCGCTGGATGAGGAGATCCAAGCGCGCGGCCTGGGCAATGAGGTGCAACGGACAACCAGCGGCTGCATGGGCCTTTGCGAGGAAGGCCCGGTGATGGTGGTCTACCCCGCAGGCGTCTGGTACCGCCGCGTGCAACCCGCCGATGTGAACGAAATTGTTGCGCGGCATCTGATCGAGGGAAAGCCGGTGGAACGGCTGCTTTGGAACGACGCCGCGGCCATGAAGAGCCTGTCCATCGAGCATGGGGAGAAGTTCCGGGCCGCGACGGCTGCCCGCGACAAGGCCGGCGTGCTGCCCGATCGCCTGAATGAGACGATCCGCGGCTTCATGCCCAGCCGCTGCCTCCTCACCGCGCTCGAACTCGACCTGTTCACAGCCATCGGCGACGGGGCCAACGCGGAGCAGATCGCGGCGCGGGTTCACGCCAATGCCCGCGCGGTCTCCATGCTGCTCAATGCGCTCGTCGCGCTTGGCCTGCTTGCGAAGACCGGCGACGCATACGGCAACACCCCCGACGCGGCCCGCTTCTTTGTGCAAGGTTCCAAGGACAACCAGCGCAACGGACTGCTGCACACCGCCAACATCTGGCACCGCTGGAGCACGCTGACCGAGGCAGTCCGCCAGGGGACCCGCGTTCCGATTTCCGGCGACACGAATCCCGAATGGACGAACAATTTCATCGCCGGGATGCAGCGCAATGCCAAGGATCGCGCACTTCTCGTGGTAAAAGCCCTTGGCACGACTGGCGTTCGCCGCATCCTCGATCTGGGCGGCGGCTCCGGCGCTTACTCCATCGCCTTCGCCAAAGCATCTGCCGAGGTGCGGTGCGAGATCCTCGATCTCCCCGAGGTGGTGCCGCTCACGGCGGAGTATCTCCGGGCTGCGGGTGTCTCGGCGCAGGTCGCGCTTCGCCCCGGAGACATGCTTCGCGACGATTTCGGTTCCGGCTACGACCTCGTGATGCTCAATGCGATCTGCCACATGTTCTCGGAAGAGCAAAACCGGCACATCTTTCGCCGCGCAGCCCAGGCGCTCGCGCCCCACGGCCGCCTGGTGGTGCAGGACTTCCTCCTCGATCCCGATAAGTGCGGACCGCAACATGCGGCGCTCTTCTCGCTCAACATGCTCGTCGGCACGGAAGCTGGCGCCACCTACAGCGAGCCAGAATACGCCGCGTGGATGAAGGCCGCCGGCTTCGCCGAGGTACACCGCATCGAGTTGCCCGGTCCGAGCGACTTGATTGTCGGACGCGTCCAGTAAGCCTTTGCGGCCCGTTTCGCCCGCGCCCCTGGTTCCGGCGCGAAGGACACGTGGACTTCGCCTTGCCGCTATCTCCTCAGGTCGCCGAGCCATCTCCCATCTTGGGAAAGACGGTCAGGCGGAGGTGGGTAGAGCCGTACGGCACGAGCGTCACCGGCTCGACGGCTCCGCCGGCATGGCGGGCGTCGGCCGCGGGCAACGGCGGCGTGAACTGCTGCGCAGGCTGGTCTGCGGTGGCGTCCGGCGCAACCGGCGCCGAGGCCAGCTTCCAGGACTCGATCGGCTGCGCCGCGGCGATGAGCGTGACCGGCGGATCGACCCAGGGGTCGGGCGTCATGGCTTTGCGCTCGAAGCGTACCTGGTCGGCGACCTTGGCGGGATCGACGGCCAGCCCGTAGTTCCATGCGCTGGCGGGCTGCGCGTCCCAGCTCGGGAACTCTGCGGTGGACCACTTCGGCTCGATCATCGGCGTCCACTTCTCCTTGATCGGCAGCGCGTAGACCAGCGGCCCGTGTTCCAGCCCGACGGCATTGTCGGGCCAGTGAGACAGTGCGGTAGACATGGGCAGCACGAGTGTCACCGTGTCGCCTTGATGGAACTTGCGCGCGATCGTGATGAAGCCGTTCTGCGCAGCGGGCAGCGGGGTCGCCACGCCGTTCACCAGCAGGCTCGGCGCAACGCACCACTGCGGAATGCGCAGGCTCAGCGGGAACTCGACCGGCTTCTTGGTATGCACCGTGAAGTGGATCTGCTCGTCGAACGGGTAGTCGGTGCTCTCGACGATCTCGATGGGATGGTTCTCAAGGCCAACGGTCGCGCTGACATGGCAGGGACCGTAGAGCGTGGCGGCCAGACCGCCCTTCTGATCGCACATCCACATGCGGATCACGTAGTTAGGGAAGAGGCGATGCACGTCTCCGCCGCAACAGGCCGTGGCGTGGCCGGGGTTGGGCTGGTACGACATCATCTGGTGGCCCAGGTTCATGGCGTTGTGGTCGGAGGTCTGGGTGGCGAGGAACTGGTTGGGGCAGGAGAAGTACTGCACGCCCTTCCAGTCCTTCTTGACGGCGCCCATGCCGGCGTTGAAACAGGCGCGTTCCACGCGATCGCCCCACAGCCCGTCGCCGGTAGCCATCAGCATGTAACCCCACGACCAGGTGTGATCCGAGATGTCGCAGGTCTCGTGCGAGTCGAGCGCGTTGGTGGTCTTGTAGAACTCTGAAGTAGAAGGGATGCCGTCGATGAGCATGTGATGGTCGAAGATGCGCTTCTGCGCGGCCAGAGCGAATTTCAAGTACTCGGGCTTGCCGGTATACATGTAAAGGATGGCGGGCTGCTTGGAGATCTCCGCGTAACTTACGCCGTGGGCGTCGATGGGAGTGTTGGCGAAGACGCGATCTGCCTTGAGGTCGGCGCCGTCCGCCTTGCCGTCGAGGGCGCTGTAGTCGGCCCACGCCATCTCGGCCATGGCCAGCAGGCGCGGGTCGCCGGTGCGCTCGTAGCACCATAGCATGTCTTCGACGTTGGTAATGTTGCGCACGGGTACACCGTATCCGGCCATGTCGGCCAGGTAGTGCTTGTGCATGGCCTCGACAACGGCATTGCGATGTGCCGCGTCGCCTGCATCGGCATCGGCGGCAAGTCCGCGAAAGAACAAAGTGTGCGGCCAGCGATGGAAGTTGCCCTCCGGGTTCCGGATCACTTCGGGACCGAGATAGCCCTCGGGCCGCTGATGGGCCAGCGTGAAGTCGATGGGCTCGTGGACCCGGCGCAGCAGGCGCTCATCGCCGGTGACCAGCGCCAGGCGCGTGGCGCCGTCGATCCAATATGCTTTCTGCTCCCACGGCCACCATTCTTCCGATTGTCCGTTCAACTCCAGTCCCTGCCAGTAAGGAGAGGAGAACGGCCAAGACGCGTCGGGCAGGTGGTACCCAAGGCCCTCGGCCTGCTTCCCGAGCCAACCAGCAAGCCAGCCGTCGGCGCGGACGGCTCCGGGCGCAAGTGGACGGAAGGCGGCAAAGACAGGTGAAGCTGTGCTGCCAAAGGCCGGATCTCTCGGCTCAAGAGCTTCGAGCAGGTCGCAGGGGACCAGCAGAGCGGTCGAGCCCAGGACGGCCAGACGCAGGAAGTGCCGGCGATTGAAGCCGCTCGAATGCGCGTGGTCCGGTTGATCGGTTTCGCCAAACGCGGCGGCGCTGCTGTCCAGGCTGGATGTCCAATCTTTCATAGGGTCCTCGGAACCGGCGGCTGGAAGCGGGCAGGAGCTGGCTTTAACACCATGACGCCGACGATTTTGGGTCGCATCCACTGTACGACCGCAGGCGTGCGCTTGTCAGGGCGAGGGTACGAGCGCCCCCTGGGTTCCGCTGGAAAACGCGCCGTGTCCCCACCGAAGGTTTGTAGCCGGCATCGCTCTTCCCTCTGCCGTTGCCGGGCCTGCGGAGTCCGGCCGAGTCCAAAATCGGCCCGGTTACCCCAGTGAAATCAATTGCAGTCGAACATCTGGACGCCGCCTGCCGATAGAGCGATTGAGGGATGGTGCATGAGGTCAGCAGGTTCACCGGACAATTCGCCCGCGGTTGTCCCGCCCAAGGGAACTGGAGATTTGCGCTCCGTGGCGCGGCGACCCATTTTGGATTTGCGTGGCCGGGTTCACGCCTTCAAGCTGCGCTTTCGCGGGGAGTCTTCCCCTTGCGCCGACGGGCAACCGCCCAGCAAGGCCATGCGCGAGACCGCGGTTGCGTTTGGGTTGGAGAAGCCCTCCGAACTGAAGAAGCTGACCGGCGCGTTGCTGGCCTTCGTCAATTGCCCCCCGGCAGATTTGGGAGAAGATCTTGCGCAGGTTCTGCCGCCGACCCTGACGGTTCTGGAGATTACGACCGGATTGGAGCTTCCACCCGATCTGATTCCCGCCTGCGAGAAGCTCAAGGCCCTGGGCTTCCGGTTTGCGCTGGACGACTTTTCCTGGCAGAAGCAGCTCGAGCCGCTGCTGCAGGTTGCCGATTACATCCTGGTCGATTTTGCCCAGACCGATGCGCAGTCGCGGCGGGAGTTGCTTGCGCACTTGCGCGGCCAAAGCATCAACATCGTAGCCAAGAATGTGGAGACGCTGGCTGAATACCAGCAGGCGTGCGAAGAGGGATTCACGCTCTTCGAGGGCTTCTATTTCTGTCAGCCCGCGGCCACGACCAACCGCCGCCCGCCGGCCAACCAGGTTTTACGCATCGAGATTCTGCAGGCGTTGCAAAAGCGCCCAATGGATTTGACGAAGCTGAGCGAATTGGTGAAGCGCGACGGTCCGCTGGCCTATCAATTGCTGAAGCTGGTCAACTCCCCCCTGATGGCTATTCGCGAGCCGGTGCAATCCATCCGCGCCGCCCTGATCGTGGTGGGCGAGGATGCCTTCCGCCGCATTGCCACCTTGGCCATCGCCACCCAGTTCAACGGCAATCAGCCAGCCGAGCTTTTGTGCATGGCGCTGGTGCGCGGACGATTCTGCGAACTGGGCGCTGTGCAACTCTCCTTGGATCCGTTCGCACAGTATCTGCTGGGGTTGCTCAGCCTGATGCCGGCCATGCAAGGCCAGCCGATGAAGGAAATCGCCGCCACCCTGCCGCTCAGCGACGAGATTCGCGCCGCGTTGTTGGGAACCAAGAACCGTGAGCGGGCGCTGCTGGACTGGCTGGAACACTGCGAGCGCGGCGACTGGGCCGGTTGCGATGGCGCGGCGCAAGCCAGCGGATTGAACCAGTCCGTGCTCTCCAAAGCGTATGTGGATGCCGTAGCCTGGGCCGAGGCGACGCTGCATTCGGTGGTATAAGACCGTTCCGCGCAGCCTGCGCCGGAAGTATCTTCCGATCGAACGAGCTACAAATTGCGAGGTGGACCATGCCGGGAATCGATGCCGCAAATCAGCCGCTGGGTGGGTCGCAGAGAAGCCAGAGAACCGCGCCGGGCGTCGAGGCGCTGACGCAATCGTTCCTCGATAACCTGCTCTTCGTGCAAGGCCGCTCCGTCGAGCGGGCCACGCTCAACGACCTATACATGGCGCTGGCGCACACCGTGCGCGACCGGTTGGTGGAGCGGTGGATTTCCACCGTGCAGAACTACCAGGCGCACGACGTGCGTGTGGTCTGCTACCTGTCCGCGGAGTTTCTCACCGGACCCCATCTTGGCAATAACCTGATCAATCTGGGCATCTACGAAGAAGCCGAGCAGGCCATGCGCCAACTGGACCTCGACTTGAGCGTGCTCATCGAACAGGAAGAAGAGCCCGGCCTGGGCAACGGCGGATTGGGCCGTCTCGCCTCCTGCTTCATGGATTCGCTGGCCAGCCTCGACATTCCCGCCATTGGCTACGGCATCCGCTACGAATACGGGATCTTCGACCAGCAGATCCGCGACGGATGGCAGGTCGAGTCCACCGACAAGTGGTTGCGGTTTGGAAATCCATGGGCTTTGGAGCGCCCCGAAGACGCCTTCGAAGTGAAGCTGGGCGGACGCACGGAGCGTCGCACCGACGCCATGGGACGCCAGCACGTGGAGTGGATTCCGCAAAAGGTGGTGCGCGGCATTCCCCACGACACCCCCGTCCTCGGCTACAAGACGAATACGGCAAACACCATGCGCCTGTGGTCCGCGCAGGCTGTGGAGAGCTTCGACTTCGGCACCTTCAATCAAGGCGATTACCTGGGCGCGGTGGCCGACAAGGTATCCTCCGAGAACATCTCCAAGATCCTTTATCCCAACGACGATGCCACCCAGGGCAAGGAACTGCGGCTGGCGCAGCAGTTCTTTTTCGTGTCGTGCAGCTTGCAGCACATCGTGCATATCCAGATGGCGCAGAATCGTCCGCTGTCTCAGTTGCACCGCAACTTCGCCATTCAGATGAACGACACGCACCCGGCCATCGCGGTGGCCGAACTGATGCGCCTGTTGGTGGACGAGCACTCCATGGAGTGGGACGCGGCCTGGCATGTAACCCAGAACACCATGTCCTATACCAACCACACGCTGCTGCCCGAGGCGCTGGAGCAGTGGCCGCAGGGCCTGTTCGCATCGCTGCTGCCCCGCCACCTGGAGATTATCTACGAGATCAACCGGCGTCACCTGGAAGCCGTGCGGCGGGAGTTTCCCGGCGACGAGGGGCGCGTGCAGCGGCTCTCGCTGATCAACGAAAACGGCGGACAGGGAGACAAGTTCGTGCGCATGGCGCACCTGGCTTCCTTGGGAAGCCATGCCATCAACGGCGTGGCCGCGCTGCATACCGAATTGCTAAAGACCAGCGTGCTGGAAGATTTCTACGCACTGACTCCCGAGAAGTTCTCCAACAAGACCAACGGGGTGACGCCGCGGCGCTGGATCGCGTTGAGCAATCCCCATTTGACACAGTTGATCACGGCGCACATCGGCGCCGGCTGGGTGCGCGACCTCGACCAGCTTCGACAACTCGAACCCCTGGTCAACGACCCCGATTTCTGCCAGGAATGGAGAGAGGCCAAGCGGCACAACAAACAGCAGCTTTCGACCTTCGTCCAAGACCGATTGGGGATCGCGACCGATCCGGACTCGATGTTCGATGTGCTGGTGAAGCGCTTGCACGAGTACAAGCGCCAGCACCTCCAGGTACTGCACATTCTCACGCTGCTGAAGCGCATTCAGCGCAATCCGAATGCGGAAGTGGTTCCACGCACATTTCTCTTCGGAGGCAAGGCTGCGCCCGGATATCGCATGGCCAAACTGATCATCAAGTTGATTCATTCGGTCGGCGAAGCCATTAACACCGATCCGCTGGTGCGCGGAAGACTGAAGGTTGTCTTCGTCCCCGACTACAGCGTGAAGCTTGGCCAGAGAATCTACCCCGCAGCCGACCTTTCCGAGCAGATATCCCTGGCCGGCAAAGAAGCATCCGGCACTGGGAACATGAAATTCTCCATGAACGGCGCGCTCACCATCGGCACGCTGGACGGCGCCAATGTCGAGATCCGCGAGGAAGTGGGCGCGGAAAACTTCTTCCTGTTTGGCCTTACCGCAGCGGAAGTTGTGGAACGCAAGCGCCAAGGCTACAACCCGCGCGGGGAATACGAGTCGAACGCCAACCTGCGCGAAGTATTGGACTCGTTGACCAGCGGCGAGTTTTCTCATGGAGATCGGGGCTTGTTTCAGCCGCTGGTCAATGCCCTGCTGACCCGCGACGACTATATGCTGCTCGCCGATTACCAGTCCTATATCGATTGTCAGGACGCGGTGAGCCTGGCCTACTTGAATCGGGACGATTGGACGCGCATGTCCATCCTGAACGTGGCGCGCATCGGCAAGTTTTCTTCCGATCGATCCATTCGCGATTATTGCACCGACATCTGGAAGGCCTTTCCTGTGAAGGTCCCGTTATAACTCGACGAGCGCCGCGATCGGCAGCGTAACGGCAATTTTCGCTCCGCCTGCTCGAGGGTTGCACGCTGTTGCGGTTCCGCCGTGCGCGCGGGCAACGGCATCGATGAACGCCAGCCCCAGCCCGTGGCCCTGCGAGTTCTTCCCCTTCACGCGACGCTCAAACACATGCAGAATGACCTCTGGGTCGAAGCCCGGACCGTCGTCTTCGAACACCAGCGACGCGGCATCCTCGACGGCATCGAGCCGGACGATCACGGTGCATGCGGCAGGCAGGTGTTTCAGTTCGTTGTCGAAAAGATTGGCGATCATGCGGTGAAGCAGCGCGGCATCCGCCGAGATGGTCAAAGTCCCCGCGCTGCGCAGCACGATTTGCAGGCCCCGCTCCGACATCGATGGCTCGTAGAGATCGATCATGCTCCGCAGCAGTTCGTCCAGATCGATCTGGCTTCGATTGAGGCGAAGCGCATCCGCTTTGGCTTCGGCAACATCCAAGGATTTGCTCAAGAAGTCATTGAGGCGGTCCAGCTCTTCAATGGCGGAGACGATCTGCTCGGCCTGGTCGTGTTGCGCCATCGTCGACAACGACACTTCGAGCTTTCCGCGTATTGCCGTCAGGGGGCTGCGCAGATCGTGCGCCAGCGCGTCGGTGATGGTGTGCAACTGGCGCATCGAATTCTCAATACGGTCGAGCATGCGGTTCAGTGTGCGGGCCAAGTGGCCCACCTCGTCGCTTCGATCGGTTGTGGGTACCCGGGCATCGAGATCGAAGAGGCCGATGCGCGAGGCGGCCTCGGTAATCTCCCGCACGTGACTCAACATGCGCCGAGTGGTAAAGAAGACGATCCCAAACCCCAGCAGAACCAGCAACAGCCAAAGCAGGATGAAGCGCAGCCGCAGGCTCCTCAGCACGCGCAGTTCGTCCCGTTCCGAAAGTCCGAGGTAGATCTGGCTTCCATCTTCCATGCGCATCGAGGCCACGCGAAAGGGAATCTCGAATCCCTGGACCAGCAAGTCGGTTGGCCCGCCGGAGACAAATTGCGTTGTCCGGATTGCCTTCAGATTCGCTTCACCGCTGCCGGCGCCAACCCAGAGCTTGGCCGATCCATCGACGCCGGTCTGGAGGAAGAATACCGAATCGTTGGCGCTGCTCTCCGTTAGCAGTTTGTTCGGCACCTCCTTGCCGGCCAGTTCCGCCACTTCTCCCACCACCCGGCTGTAGACCGCGTCCTTGGGCGTGCGCTCGGCAACGTCGCCCAGCACTTCCACCTCTCCGGAAAGCCAGGCATCGCTGCGCCGCTGAATGTCGTCGGCCACAAAGCGATGGAGAAACACGAAGACCAGCATGGTTCCGCAGGCAAAGGCCAACGTCGCCCACAAGGAGATGCGCCAAGCGGCGCTGTGAACCACAGGCCTAGCGGTCCTTGAGGACATAGCCCACTCCTCGCAGGGTTCGAATCAGCGGTTGCTGCCCTTTGCCGTCGACTTTCCCGCGCAAACGGTAGATGTGCACATCGACAACGTTGGTATCGGGCTGAATGCGCATGCCCCACACCTTGTCGAGGATCATCGAGCGCGTGACGACCCGGCCCGCGTTGCGGCAAAGATACTCCAGCAGCACGAACTCCTGGGAAGTCAACTGCAAGATCTGCCCTGACCGGATGGCCTCTCGGCGCAGCAAATCCAGTTCCAGATCGAGTACCCGCAGCCGGGTCGACTCGTTGCCCGGAGGGCTGTTGCGCTTCAGCAAGTTGCGCAGCCGGGCCAGCAGTTCGGCCAGCGCAAACGGCTTGGTGAGATAGTCGTCTCCACCTTGTTCCAGGCCCCGCACCCGATCGTCCACCGAGCGGCGCGCGGAAAGGATCAGGACCGGGGCGCTTACGCCAAGCTGGCGCAGCTTCAGAATCAGGCCGATGCCGTCCATGTCGGGCAAGCCAAGATCGACGATCAGGATGTCGTAGGCGCCCTCGATCGCAAATTGCTCGGCAGTCTTGCCATCCGCCGCGGCTTCCACCTGGTACCCGGCTTCCTCGAGAGAGCGCTTGAGGAAGCTCTGTATGTCGAGTTCGTCTTCGACCAGCAGGAGGCGCATGAAGCGATATTAGTGCATTTCTCCCGAACTTTCATCGAAACGCGTAAGATGAACAAATCGTCACAGCCGTGTTTCTTCGGCGTCACAAGCGTCCAATAGGCTTGGCAATGGGCTCCCGCGCCTTCTGCCATGCGCAAGATGAACAAATCGTCATGGAAAATGACGCTCCCAAGGCGCACGTGAACTCGTCTTACATATACAACCCGGCGCGATCGGAATTGCACCGGGATTACCCCTGGGGTTCTCGGGAATTCATAACTTCCTGGCGTGCCGAAGGATAACGGAGATTGGAGCGCCTGTGGCGGAATACAAGGAAAGACTGGACGTTGCGCCAATCGCGGATGCCTTCAGCGCGGGGCTGCCGCTGCCCGCAACGCTCGATCCACACCTTGAAGAGGCGCTGCGCCATGTGCTGGACAATCGCGGTAGCCTGATCCGTCCCGCGATGGTCTGTCAGGCGTCTCAGGCGTACGGCATGGAGACCGCCGGCGCAAGAGACCTGGCCGTGGCGCTCGAGTACTTCCACACGGCTTCGCTCATTTTCGACGATCTTCCCTGCATGGACAATGCTTCGCAACGGCGCGGCGTGCCCTGCGTCCATCTCGCCTACGGCGAAGCGGGAGCGATCCTGGCGGCCCTGGCGCTGATCAATCGCGCCTATGCGCTGATTTGGAAGGCCGCCGATGGAGCTTCGCCAGCCGCCCGCGCGCAAGCCTTGGCTTATATCGAGCAGCTCCTGGGCGTTGAGGGCCTGCTCAACGGGCAGAGCCTCGATCTTCATTACGCAACCTTGCCTCACACCCGGCAGACAACCGAGGCCATTGCGCGGGGAAAGACGGTTTCTCTGATCCGCCTTACGCTCGTGCTGCCCGCGATGCTGGGCGGCGCGCCGGCTCGGGAGATCCAACTGCTGGAGCGCGTCTCCATGTACTGGGGCCTGGGCTATCAGATGGTGGACGACCTGAAAGACGTTCTCGACAGTTCCGCCGAGGCCGGAAAGACGGTCGCTCGCGACGCTCTCCTCGATCGTCCGAACATCGCCACGGCGGCCGGCATACCGATCGCGGTGGAGCGCCTTACCCGATTCATTCATTTGGGAGACATGGCTCTCCGCCTGCTTCTGAAATCGAGACCGGCGCTGTCGTTTCTGGGCAGGCTGCGAGGCGGCCTGGAATCGGAGTTGATTCGAGTTACCGATCGGTCCTGCGAATCGGCCGTGGGAGAGAACGCGTGATCTTTCTCAAGCTGATTGTCACGAATCTGCGCCGTCATCGCATCCGATCGATCATCAGCGTCGCGGGCATCGCCTTCAGCGTTGCCGCCATGCTGACCGTGGTGACCATTCTGCAAGGCGCAATTGGCATGTTTTCCGGGATTCTGTCGAGCGATAGCGAAATCATCGTCTTCGAGCGGAATGTCTCCGACCTCTTCTTCAGCAATGTTCCCGCCGCCGCGGTGGCGGAGATGGTCGGCTGGCCGATGGTGGCTCATGCCGATCCGGTGCTCTTCGGGATTGTCTCCAGCGCCGACCATCCCATCGTCACCTGTTTCGGCTTGACCGCGGCAGACGCGCGCATTCGCAAGGCAACCTGGATCGCGGGCGATCGGCAGCAGTTCGCGCTGCACCCGGACGACGTTGTTCTCGGGGAACGCGCCGCGGAGTTTCTCTCCGCTGCTTACGGCAGCCACGTCCAGATCGGCCACGCTGTCTTTCACGTCGTCGGCATTCTGAAAACCGCAAACGGCTTCGAGGATGGGGGCGTCTTCATGCCGCTCGCCTCCGCGCAGAGCTTCTTTCACAAAGAAGGAACCTCCTCGGTGATCACCGTCAAGCTGCGCAACAAGGACCAGGCCGCGGCCTTCAAGAGCGCGGTCAAAGCGAAGTACGCCAACCTGATTGCGCTTGAAGACGAGGAGTTCAACCGCTCCTATTCGCAGTTCAAGATTCTCAAGGCAACGGCCTGGGCGGTGGGCGGCTGCGGCCTGGCGATGGGCGGGCTGGGCGTTGCCAACACCATGATCATGTCGGTCTTCACGCGGATTCGCGAGATCGCCATTCTGCGCGTCAATGGATTCTCGAACGTGCAAATTGCCGCCATGATCTTTGGCGAGTCCGCGGTTGTCTCGCTTCTCGGCGCACTGCTGGGCCTGCTGACCGGTACGTCACTCTTATTCGGGCTCAAGCTGGTTCCGGCTCTTCATGGATACATCGACGTGAGCATCCAGCCGGGGATTTTGCTGGTCGTCATCCTGCTGGCGCTGCTCACGGGAGTGGCCGGCGCGCTCTATCCGGCCATCTACGCCATGCGCATCCGGGCGGTGGAGGCGCTACGCTTCGAATGAATCCTGCAAAGACAAAACCCAATGGCTCTCCGCGCATCGTCCTGCGAGCGGAAAGCGTGTGGAAGAGCTACGACGACGGCGCTATCGAAGTATTGAAGGGCGTGAGCTTCGAAGCCGCCGAGGGACAGACGGTCGCGCTCTGCGGCCCATCGGGATGCGGCAAGAGCACGCTGCTCCATCTCTTTGGCGGACTGGATGAGCCGGATCGCGGACGTGTGGCCGTGAATGGAGTCGAGATCAATCGCCACCGCAACCTGCTGCGGCTCTTGCGACACGAGATTGGCTTTGTCTTTCAGTTGCACAATCTCATTCCCGATCTCACGCTCGCGGAGAACTGCCTCATCCCCACAGTCGCGGCGGGGCTGGACCGCCGCACCGCGCAGGCGCGTTTGCAGCAACTCGCCGAGCGCACCGGATTGAGCCACCGCCTCAACCACCGCATCCAAAAGCTCTCCGGCGGAGAACGCCAGCGCACCGCGCTCTGCCGCGCCCTGATGAACAAACCGAAGATCCTGCTGGCCGACGAGCCGACGGGATCGCTGGACGAGCAGACCAGCGCCATCGTCTTTGCCTTGCTGCTGGACATTGCCCGCGACGAGGGAGTGACCCTGGTGATGGCCACGCACGACCGCGGACTGGCAGCGCGCTGCGACCGCCTCCTTGAAATGCACGATGGGAGAATCCATGAGCCTGCCAAAAACTGAGGCGCTCGCGCCTTCGCGCATCTCGGCGTCCGCCGTGGCCGCCGCGGCATGGCACAGCTTGTTCTGGCTCGTCGTGGCGAATGCCATCGGTGTGTTGATTTCGCTTCTATTACTCTTCCCATCGCTCAATCGCCTGCTGGGCGAGTGGACCTACGGTCGCTGGATCATGGTGCACATGAACCTGGAACTCTTTGGCTGGTCGAGTCTGCCCATGGCCGGATTCCTCTTTAAGGTATATGGTGCGGATCGCGAGCAGCTGGCGCAATGGTGCCGCCCCGTGCTGTGGGTGTGGTCCGCCGCCTTGGCCGTGGGCTCGCTCTCCTGGCTCTCGGGCCACTCCAGCGGCAAGCTCTTCCTGGATTGGACCGGCTACGCGCGCGTGGTGTTCCCCCTTGCCATGATCGCGCTGTGGGGCCTGCTGGCAATCTCATTCCGCCGCGGTTGGAACCGTGCCGCCAAGCGCTCGCTGGCCTCGCGATGCGCCAAGATCGTTGGGCTCGTGCTTCTGTTGGCCGTTCCCTTCGCTATCTACATCGCCTCCAGCCCCAACCTCTATCCGCCGGTCAATCCCAGCACCGGAGGCCCCACCGGCGCCAGCCAGCTCGAGTCGTCGCTGATGGTCGTGGCCATTCTGTTGCTGCTTCCCTTCGGGCTGACGCAACGCAAGGCCGCACGCTCCGTGCGGATTCGAGCAAGCTGGATTCTTCTTGCGGCCGAGGGCCTCCTTTGCCTCGGTCTGGGTCGCGCCGACATCAGCCACCATCGCCCCGCGCAATTCCTCTCGCTGGGCAGTTTGCTGCTCTGGCTGCCGCTCACCCCCGCCTACTACGCGGCCTTCGCGTGGCGGCCCGAGACGCGGCTTTGGCGCAACGCCTTTCTTTGCTGGTGGTCGGCGCTGCTGGTCACCGGCTGGGTGCTCTTTCTTCCCGGCATTCTCGACCACTTCAAATTCACCGACGGCCTGGTCGGCCATTCGCTGCTTGCCATGGCCGGGTTCGTATCGAGTCTGTTGATTTTCGTCATGGTGCAATTGCTCGGCGAGGACGGTTGGATCTTCAATCGCGCGCGTTCCTTCTACGCATGGAACCTCGCTGTGGTCGGATATGTCGTCCTGATGTCGGTCGCCGGCTGGCGTGAGGGCTTCGATCCAACGTTTACGATTGTGCCCGGTGTGGCGCGCGAGGTGCTTTACGTCCTCCGTTTTGCAGTGGGATCGGCGATGCTGGCCTCGTCGCTGGACTGGCTCGTCGATGCCACAACGCTGCTGCGCGAGCCGGCGGTATCCAAGAGTTCGACGCAGGAGGCAGCCGCATGAATCGTCCGATCCTGATCGGCTATCAGTTGTTGGTTGGCGTTTCCGACACATGCACCGGCGCGCTGCTCATCGTGGCCCCGGCGTTCACGCTGGGTCTGATGGGATTGCACGCGCCTGCCGATGCACTGCCGTTTGTCTCCTACATCGGAGCTTTCGTGCAGTCTGTCGGCCTCGCGTGCCTCTACGGCGCCTTTGTGATGCTTCGCCGGGGAAGCCCATGCAAGCTCGAAGTCGTGTGGCTGCTCACGGCGATCACGCGCGCCGCCGTGGCGATCTTTGTGCTGTCGCAGATTGCCGCGCATACGCTTGAGCCCGGCTGGGCGACCGTGGCGATCGCAGACGGAGCCTGCGTCGGGTTCCAGGCGATCGGTCTGCGCAGAGGCTGGCTGGCCCGTGTTGCGCGCTAGGATCCGTCAATCCGGTTGGCAAGGCGCCTGCCTTGTCGCGAGCACCTATGTCTATTTCCTGATCTTCGCCCAGTTCGCGTTTCTCAATCGCCTGGCGAGTCTTGGAGTGGCCGGCACGCACCTGAAAGCCGTGATGGCCGCAATGGCCATCGGCGGAATCCTCTTCAGCCTGTTGGCGCCGCGGCTGGCCCTTTGGCCGTCCCCGAACCTGCGCTTGCGCGCTGGGCTATTCGCTTCGGGCGCGGCGGCGTTTCTTTCGCTCTTTCCGCTTGGGCCAGCCGCTGCGATGGCGGTAGCCTTCCTGATTGGCGCGGGACTCGGCTTGCTTACCGTCACGCTCGTGACCCATCTGCGCCTGTGGACAGGCAACCGGAATCCGCTCTTGCTCGTCGCCTTGGGCTCTGGCTTCGGGTATCTGGTCTGCAACATCCCGCCGTTCTTCAACGCCTCCGCGACCTTTCAGGCCACAGTGGCCGGGCTCCTTTGCCTTGCGGCCATCGCCATACCTCTTTTTCCCGCGCCCACGCCGCACGTGGAGACGGCAGTGTCCCGGCTGCCCGCCGTTCCGTTTCTTCGCGTGCTGGCCTGCTTCACTGCTCTTGTCTGGCTGGACTCCGCCGCTTTCTTCATTATCCAGAACACCCCGGCGCTGAAGGCCGGCACGTGGGAGGGCTCGCTTCACCTTGCCGTGAACGGCGTGTTGCATCTCGGCGCGGCCTTGCTGTGCGTCTGGCTCTTGCGCCGCCGCGGCCTTTCGTTCGTTCTCGCGGCTGCATTCTTCGCGCTGGCCGTCGCCTGCCTGCTTCTATTCGATCCTGCCCGCGGCTTGCTGGCATCGGTCTTCTATCCCATTGGCGTCTCGCTCTACTCGGTCGCGCTGGTCGCTTATCCTGCTCTGCTCTCTCCGGCTGGCTCCGTGGCGGAGCGAGGCCGTCAAGCTGGATGGCTCTACGCGATCGCCGGGTGGGTTGGCTCCGCTTTGGGAATCGGAATGGGCCAGAACCTGGGCCATGTTCCGCCCCTCTTTGTGTTGGCCGCGGGCGCGGTGGTCCTGCTCCCCTGGCCTCTCGGCTTTCTTCTTCGGCGCAAGCGCGAACTAGGATTGACGGCTGCCGTGCTTCTCGTGGCCTTCCTTTTGGACCGCGTTCTCGACCGGGCTCAAACCTCTCCGCCGCTCTCGCCGATCGAGCGCGGCAGGCAAGTGTATATCTCCGAAGGCTGCATCAACTGCCACTCGCAATATGTGCGCCCCAACACGGCGGATGTCCTGCTGTGGGGACCTGCCCTGAGTATGCAGGCGTTGCGCCGCGAGCGTCCGCCGCTGATCGGCAATCGCCGCCAGGGGCCCGACCTCTCGCAAGTCGGCCTCCGCCGCTCGGCGCAGTGGCTCACGGCGCATTTTTACAATCCGGCAGAAGTGAGCGGCGCCTCCATCATGCCCGCCTATGGGTTTCTCTTTCGCGACGGCCGCGGAGACGATCTTGTGGCCTATCTGGCCAGCCTGCGCGGTCCCGAAGCAGAAGAGCATCTCGCAGCCGAGAAAGCCTGGCATCTGTCTCCTGCCGCAGTGGACGCAGCCAATGCGCGCAAGGGAGAGCAAATCTTCCAGCGCCACTGCGCCACCTGTCACCAAGCCGGTGGCCGAACCCGCTGGGAGATGATCTTCAAGCGGATGCCGCCCGATCTCACCGTCGGTCCCTACTCGCATATTTCACTTTCGGAGACTCCCGCGCAGAAGATCGACAGCCTGGCGCGGATTGCCAAGTTCGGCATTCCCGGCGCGGACATGCCCGGACACGAGTATCTGCCCGACGAAGACATTGCTTCCCTGAGCCTGTGGTTGTCGCGGATCGTCGCGCAACCGGGCCGCAATCCCTAAACGAAACAACGATCAAGGAGAATGCACATGAAGTCCATTGCTAAATCCCTCTTCCTCGCTCTGCCGCTGTTGTTTGCTCCCCTGGCGGGTGCGCAGCATCGAACCTTCAGCGTCAATCCCGACGCAAGCCAGGTCGCCTTCGCCCTGGGCGGCAGCGGGCACCACGTGCAAGGGACCTTCCACGTGCAGAGCGGCGCGATCGAATTCGATCGCGCGGCGGCCAAGATCTCCGGATCGGTGGTCGTGGCGGCGGGCAGCGGCAACAGCGGCGAGCCCAGTCGGGATAAGAAGATGAACGCCGACATCCTGGACGTAGCGCACTTTGCCGATGTGTCGTTCGTGCCGCAGAGCTATCAAGGAACCCTTGCCGCCACGGGCGACTCGACCATCCAGGTCAGCGGCACATTCACGCTGCACGGCACGCCGCACGACTTGACGGTTCCCATGCAGGTTCATATCGAGGGCGACAACTGCACCGCCAAGACGCACTTCGTTGTCCCCTACGTGAAATGGGGCCTGAAGGACCCCAGCATCTTCATTCTGAAGGTCGCCAAGGAAGTCGATATCGATCTCAGCCTGGTGGGCCGATTGTCTCCGTCGAACTGACGCGAGGCTCGCTCTTCCGCAATTCGGAGCGCCGTTGTGAAATCTCTGGAGGCCCAGCCTCCTGAGATTTCCATGCGCATTCGATTTTGACAGATTGCTGCAAATCGGCAGGCCGATCGGCCAAGTCCATTGCCCCACCCTTTGCCGGGAGAAAAGCCAACATGGGCTGGAATCGAGGAGCGCCCGCGGGAGCCATAAATAGCAAAACGGACCTCGCGGTCCGCTCTAAGCTAACAATTCTGAATGCTTGGTGCCGAAGAAGGGACAATCGCAATAAGTGCTAAGTTGTTTGAGATGAACGGTTTACACGATTTCTAGTGCGAACTTAGTGATTCTGCCCGGCAACTCGGTATTAGACAGAGAACCTTACACACGGTGAACCATAGTTTGGTCGCTGCTGAAAGTAAGGTATCTGAAATCGGAGCGAATCCCAAATGGCAAACTCAGCAAGTCTCCTGCGCTACGCAAGCCTACCCGGCTTGGGTTGGCGGCGGGGCACATTAGTACAAGGAAAGAACGGACGCATCAAGCCGAATGCCGTCCTCTACAACGGCGTCGAATACATGGTGGAGCCAGAAAACGGCCACTTCCAAATTCGCCAATACGCGAAGGGCAGGAGCATTTACACCAACTGCGGCACTGACGTTGAGACCGCCGTCGCACGGCTGTCTCAGCTACAGGCGAAGGCGACCCTCCTGACCGCTCAGCGGAAGCTGGGCGTGGCAAACGAGCGGACTCAGCAACTCCTCACCAAACTCCTCGACCCCTTCATTGAGAAGTATGCTCATGGCTCCGAGGACACCATGTACGCATACAGGTATACCGCCACGTCGTTCGTGAATCTAATGACCCATCGGGGTACTCTGATTTCCGCCGACATCAATGAGGACTGCGTGATTGCCTTCGACCGTTGGCTCGAAGCACAGGGGAACAAGAAGAACACTCGGGCGACTCGTTACGGTTACATCCGTTGCTTCCTCCGCTACTGCGGTCTTGACCCGAACGTGGTCATCACCCCGGAGGAGCACAAGAAGCTGAAGGCTAAGCCCAAGCTGGCGGTGGAAACGTACTCCGAGGATGAACTGCTCAAGCTGCTTACGGCATCCTCTGAGCGGCACCGTCTCATTTGGCGGACCTACAAGGAACTGGGGCTCCGCGAAGAAGAACTCTGCTTCGCGTTTTGGTGCGATGTTGACTTCGACCATGCCGTATGGCAGGTCCGCTTTAAGCCAAAGGGTTCCTTCTGGTGGAACCGGGCACTGAAGTGGAAGAGCAAGGACAGCGAAGAGCGCGACATTCCAATTCCGGTTGGCCTTCTCAATGAACTGGTCGCACTCAAGAAGAACGCTGATGCCAAGACTCCGCTGGTGTTTCCCACCCGTGGTGGTCAGGCAGACATTAAGTTGCTGAAGGCTCTCAAGTCCGATTGGCGTGATGCTGGTCTCAACTGCGGTCACTGTGCCGGGTGTTTGGGCAAGTTGAATGAATGCTCGAAGGCGAAGATTAAGACGTTCCGGTCTACCTACCTCACGACCATGTCAGAGTATGTTGCTCTTCCGAGCGTTCAGGCGCTGGCCGGGCACTCAGACATCAAGACAACGATGCGCTATCTGAAGCCAGCCGCAATGGACACACTCCAGAAGGCGTGCAACAAGGCTTTCGCGGCGACAGCCTAAAATGTTCCCCAACAACCGAAAGCCCACGGCCAACACCGTGGGCTTTAGTATCTCTGACTGTGATTATTGTGGTTAGCTCATGCGCTCCCGGAGCCACGCCGCAGTAGCCCGTGGCTCCAGAACGATTCGCCCGGCAGCACGGATGGCGGGCAGCCGACGAGAGCGAATGTGCCTGTAGATTGTCTTTTCGCTCAGGCGAGAGAACTCTGCAAACTCCTCCACCGTGAGGAGCCGGTTTAGTGATTCAAGGTAGTCTAGTGCATCCATGTTTTTCTAATACTGACTTTTGTTTCGAATGCTGCGGCCCGTAGCGGTCAACGTCAGGCCGCAGTTGAGCTAGTCTTCCCCGAGTTCTAGGGAGCGGCTCATCTTGCAAGCCCTGCCGCTGGAACCTTCGTACTGGCAAACAATAAAGGCGATGCTCCTGACTCGCGGGCATCGCCTTTTCGCTTTTGCGGTTTACTCTACCTGCCTTGTACCGTACTTCCGATAGCGCCGGAGTATTCTTCGGCAGTTGAGCCCCGGCCAGCCCATATTTTCGAGACTGGGCAAAGGTCATTTTATCGGCTTTGTTGAAGCCTTACGTTGCTGCTTGTGCAGTTTGAACAGCCGAGGCCAATTGACGAGAACATTCTTCAACCGGGCATCCTTGCTCTCTGCCCGTCTGCGCGATAGATATTCCGTGAGACCATCTTTGGTGAGCGGGTGTTCGAGCGCCTTCTTCCACTGCTCCCCCTTGTACATCGCCACGTGGTTGGTCCTGAGAATCCTTGTGATGTTGGCTGGAAGCGGAGCAAACAAGGGGCCATGGTTCGCTGAAAGGGAACTTAGACGCAGAGTTTCTCTATCCAAGTATCGGGCTATCCTTTGATTGTCCGCCTCGGGATTCTTCCATAGATAGGTAAGGATATGGTAGGAAGTGGGGTCTGACATCTCTTTAATCTGTGTTTCCACTTGCTCACGGCCTCTGCGAATCCCGTTGTAGGATGCCAGCTTGCTGTGATTCAAGAGCAGCCGCTTTAGGCACTCAGCATACTCTAGCTGCTTCTCAAGCCCCTGCTCCTTGAAAAGGGCAAAGAGCCGCTCCCTGTCCTCCTCATTCTCAGCACGGGCCTTCTTCTCCTCACTCAGCCGGTACAACCGAGCACGTCCGAACACGAAATCCTCGTGAGTCTGCTGGCGAACCGCATCGGCCTTTTTTGCGTCCATGGGTGCTGGCTTTCCTTGACATCAGGGTACATCACGCCCTTGGCAGGGGGACGCAACCCCGGTCAAGACACTGAGTCAACTCTCTCATAAGACAGGGTATACGTAACAGTCAGCTTGCAGGAAAGCAGTTTAAGGCCCTTTTGTTCAGGAATGGAGCGACCATAAGGATGAAAGGAGATGACATGCCGCTGCGTGACGTTATGTTTGTTGCTTCCGCAAAACTGGCAACGAGATTCTTGGCCGACGTTAGACGCCTTGGTCTGAACCACCCCGGAGGAACTTACGTGTACGAGGAGGCTGGTGGCTCAAAGGTGACTGGAACCTACATTGGCTACGAGGGACTGAACCTCACGTTTCGCAGAGATGATGGGGCTATGTTTGCGGTGCCAGTGATTGATATGGGCGATGGGTCACTCGCGACGAAATATCTCACCAAGGTAGGGCCAACAGGAAAGCCAAGGGGATAAGGAGCGAAACACACGGTTTCCGACGACCCGTCGCTCAACCGGCAGCAACGTTGACAACACAAATTATTGAGGTTCTTGGCCGACCTTCCGAAAGGCAGTCGCCAGACCGCTGAGGAAGTGTTGTCTCAAAAATGAACCCGGCACCCATAGTACAGGTGCCCGAACCGAGGACAAGGAGACAGTAATGGCAAACCAACCTGTAGTTTTCGATTTCACACCACCCAGCGTCCGTATGGCGCAGAAGCGCGGGGGCTCGACATTCCGGGGACAGGTCGAGAACATCATCAACACCCAAGTTCATGGGTTGCCGGTTGATACCACATTCTCGGTCGGCACCATTCCGGGCGGGGCTGCACCCCTCATCCAATTCGTCGGACTCACTTCCGACACGGTGCTGACCCTCAAGTCGCTCAACGGTGCCAGCGTCACCATGCGCCCAAAGGTTGCAGCAGCGGCTATCTCTTACCTCGCCGCCAATTGGCTGCTCTGGTATCACCACAACTCGGGCGACGTTTTGTCAGCGTTTATTGCGAACAACCAATGGGAAGCACTTGGTCGCTACATCTACTGTAGCTGCAAGTTCAAGCAATCAGACATAGCCGCAATCGCCCGGTATACCGACTAAGCGTGGCGAGGCGGCTCCGCCGTTGACAACACCAACGCACCATCAACCGAAAAGGAGGCAACAAATGGATGACACAACATTCGTAAAGGTAAGGCAAGCAAAGAAGGAGATGTTCGCGGAGATGAACGCCACGAGCATGGCTGGCGCTTTGCCGACAGTATACGAGAAGTGGCTGGAGATGGAGGATATTGCTGGGCAAGACATAGTAAGGGTTACGTTCAGCTTTCCAGTCGGCCATCAGCCAACGCCGATTCCTACCGACAACAAACCGAACTGAGCATTCATTGAGAAGTTCGGTGAATTGACCGCACTTGCTGATTCGTCTCTGGCCGCTTAGCACCGGCCAACCAACACAACTTAATCACCGGGGCACACGGCCCTCAACGCGCATGAGAATGCACGTCGCCTGAAGTGTGCCTCGTCGAACAAACTTCATCAACTAACGAAGGGAGAGCAGCAATGGCAGACATCAAGGGGTATGTAAATCCACGCAGCTTAGGCAACAACGAACCCAACCAACTCCTCCGTATGGACATTTTCTTTGAGCAAGAACTTTGGGACAAGTACATCGACAACAAGGACAACGACCGCCGCGACCTCTACACATGGGACGCCACTATGCTTGCTGTTTCTGCGATTCCACAAGGGGTGACTGAAACAGAGTTTCTAAAGGGATTCCTTCGTAGGGGATTGATTGGGCACCACAAAGCTTGCGTGCTGCGTGTATACCAGCACCCGCACTTCATGGCTCTGTGCGTCGGTTTGGCGAAGGACCAGCCCACCGGCACCGTCAAGCCCTCGCGTGGGAGGGCAGCATGACAATCACAAGCATTGACGCCGAAACCTTGAATTTATCCGCAGATTCAACTCACGCAGATTCTGCGCGAGTTGAATCCGGGTACGAGACGCTGGACTCGAACGCCACCAAGGCAGCTTTCGAGAAACTCAACTTGGTTCTGGACAGCCTCGCTGAACAGGTCATTCACACAATCGACCAAATCATTCCCCATCTTGCCGAGATGCAATCTCTCCTCAGCCAGCGTGGCAAGACGCGTAAGAAAATACTCAAGACTGCTGGCTTGCCCTCATGGACTGATTACGGGAAGGCTTATGCCACCAAGCTGGAATGCTCGTTCCGTAAGATTCAAGACCACATCACCGGCCTTCATCGCAACGGGAAGAGCGGACCATCGCAATCGACCAAGAACGGGCAGAAGTCGAAGGGTCGCAGAAAATCCTCAAAGCCGTGGCACGCGGACGCCAAAGATTCTCGCGCCTTGGCTGGAGCACAGATTGCCATCAACGACTTCATTACAGCCTACGAGGCCGGTACAGACATGGCACCAGCGTACAGGGAGTACAAGAAAGTCGCGGTGAGCCCAACAAAGCTGGATGACATCGTTGCTACGACCTCCGACTCAACCAAGGCCGACGTGGACGTTGAGGTCAAAAAGAGGATAGTGCCAGTCGTGGAAACAGCGGAACGGTACATCCGCGCCCTTGAAGCGTTGGTGTATGCGCCGTCAATTGCCACCGAGGAACAGAAGAACGCATTGCGTAAGCCCATGGAGGAATGGCGTGCTATTTTGCGCCACGCCCGTGGAGTTCACGTGGAAATGACTGGCAAAGGTGTGTCTGCGGAAGATGTGCCGGTTGCACTGAAGGAGGCCGCATGAAATGCCATCAGAGAAAAATTCGGGAGATGGAGGCTCTCAAGCCGGAGCCGGATGAGCACCTCAAGCGGGAGGCCGCTGCCAGCTTCAAAAATGCGTTCGTGCGGGAAATCGCCCGCAAACAAGCTGCCACGATTATTAGCCGCTTTGAATGGTTGAAAAATTTGGGCGCGGCCCGCTGGTACATGGGCCTCTGGTTCAGGCACCCCGTAACAGGAGTCGAGTATTTGGGCGGTGTCGCGTGTTTTGGCGACACTGGCGGCACCAATGTGTACGCCGCCATCTGCGGCGAGGAGTGGAAGCGGAGAGCCATCACCTTGGTGAGAGGAGCGTGCGTGGCGTGGGCCGACCATGATGTCCGTAAGGCTGACAAGGTCCACACTGGAGCCGCCGCGTCCTTCCTCATCAATCGTGCGTGCCGCCTCATGGTCGAGAAGGGCTTCAATTTGTTTTGCGCATATAGCGACGAGGGCGCTGGCGTTTTTGAAGTTGGCACGGTTTACCAGTCAGCAGGGTGGTCCTACGTAGGACGTGGCGGAACTGACATTGTTCAGCGCCGTGCTAATGGTCGCATCATCGGCAGCAAAATCATTGCCACCAAAATCAAAGACCGCACCGGCCACCCCGATAAGCGGAGGGGAGCCACGATGGAAGACGTTGACAAGTGGGCGGAGGAAGCCGGTCATCCTCCGGTTACCCTCCGGGGCTGTGCATGTATGGCTTGCGCTCTGGATGCACTCCTCTATGGACGAGGAAATCTACGTGTCCCTGACGAAACTCGAAAATGCTACCGGCTTAGACCGGAAGACCATCATCAAGTGGCGCGATTGGTTACTTGAAAATGGATGGTTGCTTCAGCTTGAAGGCTCCGCAGCAGAGCGATATTCAAAGCCAACGCCGGGGTCGTCGCAAGTGCTCATCTACCGGGTAAACGACCCGAAGCCGGAAAGTCTCCACCAGTGGAAAGTTTCCACCAGTAGAAATATTCCACCCAAGGTGTATATCTCTGGTTCTGGTTTATCCGGTTCTTTTTCTGAGGATACTAATCTAACTCTGCATCCAACTGTAACTGACTTGAGCGAGGGGTCATTTCTTTCGAAGGAAAAGAACCGGGAAAACCAAAAACCAAAAAACCCAAGCGTTCCAGTTCCGTGTGAGACCTCAGTACCCACACTGACCAATGCAGAAAAGACACAGGCTCCAGCGGCTATGCCGCTTCCGCCCCAAGCTGCCGCAGAGCCGGTTAAGCCTAGACTCAAGAAGTCCCCGCACAAGTACGATGCTCCATTCCCGCCCGACTTTGATGCCGACAAGTCTTCTACTGGAGTCAAGTACCGTGGGGAGTGGATAGCTAAGCATCTCTTGCCGCCTGAGAAGCTGAAGGAACTTGCCGCCCAATGTGCGGAGTCGTCGCCTACGGCGACCCTCCCCCAAGACCCGACTGCCCCCTCCGCGCTCTGGCTGGCTCAGGAACTGTTTCGGACGGTCAAACAAATACCGGGCGTAAACTTGCCAGTGGCTGCGGCAAACTGGGAGAGCAAGTGGCCCGCCGATTTTGAGCGGCTGCTCAAAACCTACACGCGAGACGAACTGACCGACATTATCAAGGTGAGTCAGATACGTAATTCACTCGCCTACGCAGCCCATGAAATTGCCGATGAAGTAGCTGACCTACACAAAATGGTGCAAGAGCGAAAAATCGGCAAGTACGGCTGGAAGCATGTTGAAGATAAGTACCGAGATAAGTATGGCGAAAGAAGAGATTAGCGCATTCACACTGGATACCAAGCTAAATCGGCCAGAGCCCCGTGGAGCGTTCGGGCGACCGGGGATGGGCGGCAGGGTAGTTCAGGGGTTACGAATTCGAAATAGGGTTTTTGAACCACCAAAGTCAGTGATTTCTGGTGTCCTCCACAGCCGCCCGAAGCCGCCGCCCCAGTCCTTCCCAAAAATCTTTACCGACACCCCTCGACACCGGGTGCGGGACAATCGCCGCCAAGGTGCCATCTATCCAACGGAATCCGTGGGCGTCAAACTCGCCCCCAACTATCTTCTTCCATTCCTCGTGTTGGCCTGTGCCGTACATCAGGATGAACTCCGGGTGATTGTTCCGCGCCTCCTGCCTGATGCGTTCAACTCGCCGGGACAGGAAGCTGAGCCGGTCACGCGGCACCCGCATATTGGGTGCCGGGATTCCGAGAGTTCATTCACCGTAGACCCTAATCGTTGGGTAGCAGTGGTAAAGTGCCCATCAGAGACCTCAATGAGGGATTCGTAGCCTCGCTTGCAGAGTTCCAAATGTTGGCCGAGATTTCGCTCAAGAGTCTGGAGCAATGCAGAGGCAGATGTCTCAACCGTTGCAAAGGTCTGCTGATACTGAGTCATCGCCTGTGCGATGCGTTCCAATAGTTCTTGCTGCTCCCGCCCAGCCATCGAAAGATTTTCCACCTGCGTGGAAGAGAGTCCAGCCACACGTTGGAGGCCTTCTTGGGAGTCCTTTACCGCCTTTGCCGCACCACTCATTGCTGTTGTGCAAACACCTGCATCTGTCGAGACTTGTTGAAGCTTTGCGATTATGGAATTGAACTGTGACGCTGCACCAATGAACTGTGTCGCAGACTTGTCGAGTGATTCCTTCAATCGGTCGGTGGATGTGAGCTGATTTGCAAGCTTGTCAAAGAGAGCCGCAAGTCGCTCCTTACTTGTCTCCGACCAGTCACTCGCATCTTTCAAGACGGATTTCGCAGCTTCTGTACTTGCTTGAGTCGTTTGTGTCATCGAGGCGCGTGTCTGTTCATTGAGTTCTACAACCTTCGAGGACAAATCCGCCATCATGGCGGTCAATGCCGCGCCCATGTTATTCACAGATGAACCTGTCGCTTGTTCGATTTGAACGAGCATCGAGCGGAGTACATTCGTGAGGTCTTCGACTTGAGTTTTACCAAGAGCCATCTGTTCCACTGCCGAATCCTTGGCGAAGGAAACAAGCTCCGTTAATGCCGTTTGTGTGGCCTGATTGTGAGTGTTCATTTGCTCAAGAACCGCCGCTGCACCCCCAAGTGATTCTGCCAGTTTGGAGAACTGCGTCATGGTGTTCCCGGACAACGAGGATGTGAACTGCTCACCCATCTTGCTTAGCGATTGAGCGAGTGACGCTTCCAGCCGTGAAATCATTCCGGCCAGACTTTCTGACAGGGTGTCAGTTTTCGCTGCTTCAGCCGCTCGAAGCAGGTTGTTCATGTCTTCGATAGTTGTGACCATTCTTTCTAAAGTTGGTCCCATGCTCTCACTGAAAGACTGCTTCAGCCTTCCTGACAAATCAGCGTTGAACGACCTGAAGGCTACGGATTGTTCTCCCATGTCCTTCGAAAGTTCTACAAGTAGATGAGTCGGTGTGAGAATTGGCACGATGTCAGCTACGGAATCAGCTAACTTTGAAATCGACCTATCCAGCGAATGAAACAGTTGTTTTTCGATGATTACGAAAAGAGTCGCGGCAAACAGGGCGGCTATAGAGGATACAAATTTCCCAGAAAGGCCTCCTATAAGGAGGTCCAAGCCTTTGACTTGGTTCCCTTCAAGCCTTACATGCATCAAAGCAACTAGGATGGCAATAAACGTAACCAATAACCCAGTCCCCGAGAGTATGCCGGGGATGGCTTCGTACCACTCACGATTTAGTTGGGAGTCTGTCACTGCGGACGAGTGCAAAACTTCGGACGCCGGGACTGATAGCCAGTATTCATCTCCAGAGCCTCCGTGTCGTCTGATTAGTTTGTGCTCTAATTGAGTCCAGATGCTAACGAGGAACAGGCGCTTTCCGAAATGCTCTCTGAGCCCCTCAATTTCTGAAAGCGAAAGCCCAGCGCCTACAGTCGGCCTTCGCATTTCAGTCAGCAGTTTTGAGACGCTGTTGCATGAAGCACGCAAGAATCGGATTTTGATTAGAAGAGTGATGATGGCGGATGCCGCGAATAGTAGAAGCAGACCAGCCGCCACCCACGCGAAGAGCGGGGCATTCACTCCGAAAAACTGCCTTGATTCAATCAGTTGATTCACTTTCGTATCCCCAGCACAGTCGTCATTTGGCTTCACGTTCGAGGTACTGTTGAACGGCCTCGTTCAAGATGTCTTGGTTGGTTCGTCTCCGGGTTGCAGCCAGCGTACAAAGCCTGACATAAGCCTCATGAGCCACCTTGACCGTCAGGGCAACCGGCTTTTCATTTGGGGCAGTTTTTGGAGCAGAGGCACGTGGTCTGGAAGAGACAGAACTGTGTTCTGACTTTTTGGTCGTCATTTTGTGAGATTCCTTGTGAAACGACAGTATACGCGCAATTGCGAGGCTACGTAAGCACGTCAGAGTTTCTTTCGAACCTGTGCTCCAAAGCTTTTGCCATCAGCAGCCCAAAACACTAGCCGTTTTCGCAAGGCCCTCCGTATACTAGGCCCGTGAATAGCCCATCCCACACGTCTCCTGACCTCTACTGCGTAGAGATTCAGCGTCACCAGCACTCCGACCGGGCGCATGTTCGTAACCATGCTCGGCTGCATTGCCGAGATGGAGAAGAGTTTCATCCGCGAACGTGTTTGCGCGGGAATCCGGCGTCGGAAGCTGGAAGGTCTGCCGGTCGGTCGCCAGCCGCTGAACGTGGACAGAGAGTCCATTGTGTCCGCCCGACTCCGTGGCGGAAGTCTGACTGAGGTCGCCAAACGATACGGAGTCAGCCGCGCCTCAGTCGTACGATGGGTCCGCGAATCCAAACAGTCGAATTCGGCGCTGTACCCCGGCAACCAAAGCACTCAGCAATTTGAAACAGCGGTGGCGGCGTGATGAACAGGGTGATTGTAAGGATGCGGCGTTCAAACGGAACCGGGAGAAACTTGCCCAGTGCTGCACTCAACCAAGCCATGGTATCGCTGGCCGACAGCGACGAGATGCGCTCTCTGCGGTGCGAAGCTAACGCCGAAGGCAAGGCGCTGGCAATCGACATCTACCAGAGCCAGAGCGGTCGCCCACTTTTGGTTCACTTCAGCAAAGAGAGTTTGGGTTAGATGGACTTCGCCCCGCCAGATTGCCACAGTGACCAGTCTTCCTGCGTTGAGACGGACTGGGTGCAGTGTGCAGAGTGTACTCGACGGGTCTGCACGGTGCATGAAGAGGTCGCCAGTGTCCGCCACGCTGGCAAGTACGCCGCCAACATGGACAGCATTTGTGCTCACTGCGTTCAGGCGCTCTTCGAGCGTGGGGAGGTCGCGGCGATTCGCCACGGCTACCAATTCATCAACCGGCGCTGACTTTGGAATCTGATACCGAGTGCAGAAGCGGAGGAACTGATGAACATTGGGCTTGGCGGCGAGACAACTTACCGTTCACTTGTGGACGAGGGGGCGGCCCTTTTTGAGAAGAGAGAGTATGCCCTTGCCATCACTCGCTTCTGGAAGGCATTCCGCATCCGCCCCGGTGCCGCCGTCGTTCTCTTCAACATCGCGAGAACGATGGCGGAGTTGAATGACCCGAGATGTGAGGACTTCTACGCCGCTGCCGCCTCGCAGGGCAACGTTGACGCCTACTACGAACTTGCGAGGCTTTGCTCAGCCTCTGGACGCCGTGACGAGGCCGTGGAGCACCTGAGCGCCTATCTCAAGGGCAATCCTGCCAACGATAGCTGCACCGAGTGGGCACGGAACACGATTCAGCAACTTTGCCCGAGCCCCCTACTGGTGTGGAGCGACGGAAAAAGAATGCAAGAAGGCACTTGAAGAGTCGCTTCTGAAATGTGCTGGTTGCCCGTGATTCACGGGCGGCGACGGCGGCGAGGCGGAATCACAACCTCCAGAGCCTCGTAGACGCCCTTTTTGTCCAGCCCCTGTACCAGCTTGGACATTGGCAATTCGAAAACCTCGCAGATGCGGAGGAGGGTGGTGACGGTGATGGGACGACCGGCCTCAACCTGCTGCCAATGGCGGGTGGAAAAGCCGAAACTCAGCATGTCCTCCTGAGTGAAGTTCCGCTTCTTACGAAGCGCCTTCACTCGGGTGCCCAAGGCATCGAAGAACTGGTCTTGATTAGCCACGCCTTGAGATTTATAGTGTTACGAGCAGAAACACCACGAGCAGATTAGCGTGTTCTAGGAGGATTCATGCAAGTTCCTTCAGCGGCTGACGAGTCTGTCACATCCAAGTGCATCCACTGCGGTGCCGCCATTTCGAAGACCGCGAAGTTCTGCCCAGACTGCGGAGCGACTCAGTCACCACAATCGGTAGAAAACGCCACGAATTCGGTGCCGAGCGAAGAACCTTCAATCAACCCTGAAGCCACAGCACTGACCTCCGACAATAAAAGCCTTCATCAATCTCCCCGGTCTCATCGAAAGGCCGTCGTCATAATGTCATGCTCTGTTCTGTTTCTATTGGTATGTAGTGCGTTCGGGCTCATTGCACTGAATTCGCACAGAACGCAGGTTGCCGCGAGAGAAATCGGAATCAAGCAAGACGCAATCAGAAAGCATGAGAAGTTTGCCGTGTGCCGAATTCGAAAGTTACAAATCATAGGATATTCCGGGCCTTGTAGTATCTCGAACGGGCTTTGCCAAGGCCTCGCTTCCCAAGAAGATTTTGATGGTGTTCAACTGCTTAGCAACGCGGGTTACCTCACTGAACACATCGATACTTCGCGATATGGGAACGGGGTTCCCATTGCACTGAACAGCAAAGGAAAAGGCGCAATAGGGAGCACTATTCAAGAGAAGAAAGTGTCCGGAGGGGGACGTTTGGTCGAGGTCAACGAATGGACGCTCGTACTCGGATGTCGTGAGTTGTCGGGAATTGATGCGACGACGCCTCTTGCGGACGGGGAGAAGGTGGACTTTAGCTGGCAATGGAAACCCACTGACTTGGGAATTGCCGATGGTCTCACCGATGCACGGCAAAGGGGAGTTGCATATTTAACCCGTTCGAGCAATGGATTCACAGTTGACCGAATTCAGATTGACTCAGATACACGGTCAAAGTCGTCTCCCACCGATTCAAGAGTGAACAGTATAGACACTGGCTCCATCCCTGCTTGCCCCGCTGGCTCACAACCCACTCAAAGTTCATGGAATGGCAACATTCATCACCAGTGTAAGCTTCCGACCAAAGACGAATACGGTGATGATATGTGTATCGAATGGCAAACCGAACATTGGGAACCCGGCACCTCCGTACCATGTTCTGCCAGATTTAGCTCTATCACAGGGATTGCCAAGAACGGCGAAGGGATTCAATGAGGAGTGCGATGTACTTTCGTAAATCGAGGCTTCGAGCGGAAGAGATGTGGCTGTTTTGAGCGGGACTATGTTGCTTTGCCGCCGCAGTTCTCAATGACAACACATCATCGCGAAGGGAGGCTGCTTGACCACTCCAGAGGAAGAATACTTCGACAGCATGAACACCTTGCTGGCTCCGGTCCGTGCGGCCAAGAGCCTTGTGCAAACGGTACTTCTCATAGGCATCGTCATTCTCGTCGGTTTGGGATACCCCTTTTATGTGCTGTTTGGGGGTGAAGGTTACCCCCTCGACCCGCTCCACGTAGTAGGCGCATTCATGGTGTCCTTCCTAACGTTGCTCATTATTGTCAGTTTCATTTACAGGCCGTATTACACCATGTTTGGTAGTGTTGTCGCGATTCTCACATTGGTGGTCTTACCCCAACCCTTGGATGGTGAAGCATTCGGCTTCAAATTCATCATGCTCGGCTACTTTCTTCTTGGTGACCTGTACAAGTTCAACCGCCGTCGTCGTCAGTCTGCCGCACAGGAAGAGTGCAAGGCGAAGCAGCCCGAGCCAAAGAAGGTGACCTTCGCCGAGTTGGTGGAACAGGAACGTGTTGCACGCCGCCAGCGAGAGTACGATGCCTTGAGCCCGGAGGACCGTGCGGCCAAGACCCGCCTCTTCGGCGACGACTACTTCAACTGGCCTGACAAATTCAAGAAAGGCTCGGGATACGACCATGCGGCAGGAGATGCCGGTGAAGTTTTCAAAGGCCCGTCGCTTTGCGAAAAGTGCGACAAAGCATTTGGGCTTCTCGACCTCCCGCTCGGGGCTTCGAATGAAGAAGTCAACTCAAAGAAGCGTGCGTTCGCTGAGTTGTTTCATGATGACCGGCTGGGGGCAATGAGTGAGACTGCCCGTCGTATAGCGAATGAGCAGCACCAAAGCGTAAACGAAGCTTGCAGCCATATCCTGACATGCTCGGTCAGGGCGAAGTTGAAGGGCGACATCAAGGGCAGCGAACTACCCCCGGCCACTCGCCAATCGACCCGTGAGGCGACGGCAGGGGAGAAGATTAAGCATCAGCCTTCTCCGGCGTCGGCATCGAGCAAGAGCCAATTGAGCACGCAGGAGAACGGGCACAAAGTTCTGACCGAACAGGAACGAATTGATGCTCTCGATGCGACCCGGAGAAAGGTGGACGAGACTACCAATGAAATCAGGGACTTTCTTGAGCAGATGAAGAAGCACAAGCAAACATCTCTGGAGCGTCCTTGACAGTCGAAGGTACCTGTCCGCCACGCTGGCAAGTACGCAGCCAACACGTCCAGCGTCTGCGCCTCCTGCGTTCAAATGCTGTGCGAACGTGGGGAGGCCGCTTCGATTCGCAACGGGTTTCCGCATTATCATCGTTCGTATGTTGAAGTCCATGGAGACCACGAAGACCACCGTGACGAAGGTTGCAGATGGCGTTGGAAAGCCGCTGGCGGGTGTGACATTCATTCTCAGTGGCGAGTTCGATGAACATCGCGGCAAACTGACGGCCAAGTTGGAAAGCCTTGGCGGCGTCTCTAGGTCCAGCATGTCCAAGAACCTGACCCACTTCGTCTGCGGCGATGCCCCCGGCAGAAGTAAGCTGCTCAAGTACGAAAAATTGGTCGTCAAGGGCTGCGCGATTAAGAAGGTTGGCAAGGAATGGGTTGCCGATGTGCTGGAAGCCGCTGGCATGGGCATCGGCAGAACTCCTGCACCAAAGGCTTGAGTCTCTGGCTTATCGTTCCGTTGTTCAGCCCGTGGCAGGGTGGTTCGCAGACTCCCATTCCCAGCCCCTGTTTCATTGGGCTTTTTGCGGTCATTCCGCTGCCTAGCGGGTGGTTCACATGGTTTAGTCATTGGACTGTTTTAGATGCCGAGAAGCAGGAAGACTGTCATGAAGATTGAACGAATCGACAAGGACGAGATTGTCGGCCTAACGTGCCCCAAGACGGGAACCCGCATCTTGTGGGATGACAATGGCATCGCCGACGTTCTTCCGGGCACGGTTGTGTTGGCCGTGATTACGGGCCAGGCCCCGGAGGAATGTGCGGTCGAAGGGATGCCACTGGCGGCAGCGTGGAAGTCGCACTATCAAGGTGTCGATGCGTGGAAGCTGGGCTTAGACAAGGTGGTCGAAACCTTCCCTGCATCTGGAATGGCTCTGAAGATTGACTTCAGCGGCATCACATGTGGTTCGGTGTGCGATGTGGCCTACTATATAGTTCCAGATGAACTCTCCGACGAATGCTTCATCCATGCAGATTTCGAGGCCGAGGCTGATGTTGAAAAGTAAGGAAAGCGAAACCGTGAACAGCCCCACCACGCCGGAGCCTAAAGTTGGCATCTTCTGGCTCTTTCGTGACCGCATCATCGTAGACTCGACGCCGCTCTCAAAGGCGGAGCCCTACGGCAATGCCTTGGGTCATACGACTAGCCACATTGATTTCTGGACGCGGCAACAGCACACAGGTGCGGTTCCCAGAGAAGTCGAATACGAAGAGCAGCCACGAGGCCGTGTTGTCTACGACAGGCGGGAGGAGCGTTTTCACCTGCTGGCCGACAAGTGCATCCTTGGGCGGCGAGATGTTGTTGGGCGGCTTATGGCCGTGATGAATCTCCCACCAGACAAAACGTCGGAAGGGCGCGATGAACACTATCGCTGCTTTGAATGCCTGTACCCGGCTGTCGATGAAGACGACGATTTTTGAACGGTCGTGGCCGAGGTCTTCCCGGCGTCATGGACACCGAAGCTGGTAAGGTTCATGACAGTCGAACAAGGCGACTTCCAAATCCTTGGGCAGGAGCCCTACCCATGGATATACCTCAGAACCTGCATCTCTCTGCCCGTTTGACCCCGCCTCTTGAGGAGGCAGTCAACCGCTGGCTGGCCGCACGTGACAATTTCAAGAAGCTGCGGACTCATGAGAACCAGCACGAGTACAACGCGACCTTGTATGACCTCGGAGCGGCGTGGGCCGAACATTACCCAAGTGACGCCGACTTGCCGGGAGCCCTTGAGTCGTACCGGCATAGCCTCATTGCTGCGGAAGATGAGTAGTGGGGCAATCGTGCCGTTCGAAGCCAGTCAGTGAGGAAACGAAACTCGCGCAAAATCTGCGCCAGATTAAGTGGGTAGAGAGTCCCGCAAAATAAACACGCCTTCGTTATGGTTTCAATGTGTCTTTTTGCGATAGACCAATCCGGGAAGGAGTCCCCCTGACCATGCCACTTTCCCGACCTCCGACATTCCGTGCCGTTCGTAAAAGCGACAGGCCACCGCGTTTTCGGCCCGAACGGACAGGTATAGGTCTCCTCCACTTGGGACGACAATCTCCTCGAAAAAGCGGTCGAGTAGGCCGCTTGCTCATCGCCGTCGCGGTCGTCTCTCGGGAGCCATTCGGCGAGACCACGGCGAGTCCAATACCGGCGTGGGCTGGGCGGCGGCTGCGTTTGTTCCGGCTTGGCAGAGCCCTCGGCAACGTACACCCGGATTCCCTTGCAACTGGAGTCTGCGGTCTCCGCCCCGGAGTAGTCGATTCCGATGTAACGTTCGAATTTGGGCTCCACGCTCATTCGTCCTTCTCTGACAGCACTGTTCATTGCTTGTTGATACAAATCATAGCGGCACGTACTACCATTTCTGCATGGGAGATTACAACGACATCCTGCAAGACGCACTTGAAGATGAGGGATACCAGCAAATGTTCGAGGAGGTCGGCCCGCAGTGGTTGGCCGAGCACTCACAAGAAGTTTTCGATGAAACTACCAAGCGATTCACTGAACAACGGCTGAAGGCGTTCTACCTCGCCAATCCCACGCTCGCAAACCCCGCCATTAGCGCAGTTGATTATGCACGAACGCTATTGCCAAGTTTCCCAGCAGCAGCCCTCGTCTTTGCAGGAACTTCGGTCGAGTTGACGTGGAAGAGTGCCATCCTCAAGCCTCTGGTCGCGGGGGTTGTTCATGTCCCAGCGTTGGCAGATGAGATTGTGAACCGAGTCGTTCCGAAGACTGGAGGGTTAACACAACTTGGGGAGTTCCTCGCAGTTGTCTTGCGAGAAACCGCTGCAATCGACTTCAAGATATTTAAGCGGTCTGGTAGTTCCGAACTTCTCGCGAGTGAAATGAAACGGGTCGCCGAAGTGCGAAACAAGGTTCTCCATCAAGGAATCGGATGTGACGCCCCAACCGCTCAGTTCTCAATTGAGGTTGCGGACAGCCTATTGCTCGAACTCCTGCCCAAACTTATCAAGTCCCTCGGGCTCACAATTGACGGAATGGGTATGGTCGATGATGGTGTCCCTCGCCAAGCGAACGAGCCTGATTCTGAGGGTGAGGTAGGTTGAGATGACGCCGAAAGATTGAATGCAAAGTTAGGAATCTGAGCCGCCTGTTGAGAAATTGAAGGCTATCCTGATTCCCTTTGTCGCTTCGTGGATGCAGCACTTGCGATTTTCGAACATCATCTTCATGTGCAGAGGCTGCGTCGGAAGCCAGTTTAGAGAACTTCGAATCTCAGCTTCGCTCTTCTCGGTTACCTCCTGCCAATATCTCAACTCACCGAAAACCTTGTCGCAGTTGAGTCTGTCTTCCGCACAATCGCCGGAGGCCATGAGCCCCCCTCCGGGTGCCAGATACTGGGTGCCGTCTTTGGTCGTGGTAATGAAATTTGCATTGTATCCGCGAAGTTCAATCCGTTTGTCCGACGCGTGAGCCTCAGCGGGAATGCCTTGGAGTCTACCGCTTGCAATTTCTTCAGGCCAATTGTCGTGCAGAATTTGTATCAGTTGCTCGTTTACCCACAAACCATTCTCATCGTGGGGCAACACTTGGATGGCGAACAAATTTGACGCGGTGATTTTGCAAAACAAAAGGTGTCCAGTCCCTTCGGGACGGAAGTGCAGGTGCTGAATGCCCCACGAATTCAGCAACCCATCGTTTTTGTCAGGCTTCCGCTTCTTGATAATGTCCCGGCTCAGGTACGGTTTGAGGTCACCCCCTGACCTAATTGCTTCCTTGAGAACCGAATAGTCCTGCTCATATTCCTGCGGAATGGAGAGTTCACGGGATTCATGTACGGTTCGCGGTGAGGGCTCGGGAATTCTCCTGTTGTGTGCATTGAGGAATCGCATAGTGTTTTCTTCCACACTTCGCGATTTATCAAATTTCAGGTCGCAGGCCCCAAGGCCGATTTCACGAAGGTAACGAACCCAATCCGCTTTGAAATCTACTATCAGGTTGCCTGAAGTTGTAGGGAGCGAAGGGGAGGCACCGGGCGCTTGACTGGGTGGGATTAGCTCTTCTGAGAAATGGAAGTACGCTCCTGCTTCCTGACTGCGCCCCATCATTGCGCCCATTGCAGCAACAGCCGCATAGCGGTTCGTATTCGAATGAACCACAAAAGTTCTTCCGTAGCCTTTCAACTTTGCGAGGAGTTCATTGCTCATGGTCTACCTCTTAGACTCGTTCCCGTGTTCAGCCTATCTTGTCGGGCACCCTGCGAAACACCCGGTTGAAAATCTCGTAGGCGAGGTCAACCGATTCTTCGATGGCCTTGCCGGTCGGCACCACGCGGACATTTACCTGCCGTTCCCGTGCCAGCCGGATACCGGCGATGAGGCACGCACCGAGGTAGACCATTGCACGATTGATTCTCGGCATGTGAGCGTCGGGGTCGAACATCATTTCCTCACGGCCCGCTGCTGGCGGGTGACGAGTCCATCCGGTCGCCCGAGGAAGACCTCAGACGGCAGGTACCGCCGCAGTTCGCCGCAGAGGGGGCAAGTGACGGCGACAGACTGGAAGGGAAATTCATCCCGACCGGAAGGAACGTCGCGGCGGCAACGCTTGCAGGTCACCACGAACAGCCTCCGCTCAATCGTTGGGAATCCGAATGCCATCGTCACAGTATAGGCGAACAAGAAGCGAAAGTAATGCACAGGTTGCGAGGAAGCTACGGCATGAAAGTGATACTAAAATCACATAAATGTTGAATAATCTAATTAGGTGATGTATATATCACTCATGCAGACTTTGGCGGAACTCGGCGAGGCGGTCGCGACAAGGCGTAAGGCCCTCAAATTGAGCCAGAGCGAGGTAGCCAGCCGCACCGCCCTCACACGGGAGACTCTCGTGCGATTCGAGCGAGGGCAGTTGACTGAGTTCGGCTCCCGCAAGCTGCTGGCCGTCCTCGCTGTTCTTGGGCTGGAGATAAGCTTCACCGAAGTTGGGGCGGCTGGCACTCTCGATGAGTTGCGGCGTGAGCGGGGTGGAGTATGAAGCTGAACGTCTATGTCCTTAATGAGCACGTTGGGGTGTTGGAACAGGTTGGGGACTTCCGAAGCGTGATGGCCTACACGCCGGATGCTGCACCGGAGAACCTCGTCTCGTTGACTATGCCCGTCCGAACCGAGTCCTACCCGTGGGACGACGAACTTCACCCCATCTTTCGCATGAATTTGCCCGAGGGCTATCTGCTGCAAGTTTTGCAGGAAGAGTTTGGACCGCACATCGGTGCCAGCCCGGTTGCTCTTCTCTCGGTCATTGGCCGCAACATGGTTGGACGGCTTAAGGTTGCTCCACCCGGCGCGGGGCTCGATGAACCAGCCAAGCCAGTCGAGGTCGCTGAACTGCTCAAGGGGGACAACTCCGAGGAGGCGTTCTCACAGCTTGTGCGGGAGCACGCAAGGAGCGGGGTCTCGGGCGTCCTGCCGAAGTTCCTCGATGTAGAGAAGCAGAGGACGAGTGGACTGGGGAAGCACCCCAAGGCGACTCTGCTGACCCACCGGCACATCGTCAAGGGCTCGTCCTCGCGGCTTCCATTTGCGACGGCGAATGAGCACCTTTGTATGCAGGTCGTGGCGAAGGTGCTGCCTACGGCAAAGACGGAACTCTCGGAGGATGGCAACGTCCTCGTGGTGCATCGTTTCGATGTGGACGAGAGCGGCAAGCCCTACCGTGCTTTGGAAGACTTCTGTTCGCTGCTTGGACTACGCCCTGCTCAGAAGTACGAAACCACTTGGGAGAGAATCGCGAAGGCCGTACGGGCGCATGTGCCGGGGCGAGACCATTACGAGACCTTCCAGAAGCTGACCGCGATGCTGCTGCTGACCTACGCTCTTCGGAACGCCGACTGCCACGCCAAGAACATCGCGCTGCTCTACACGTCGCGGGAGGATGCCAGTCTAGCTCCCGCCTACGATTTCTTCACGACCTCGGTCTATGCCGGGTACCAGCACAACCCACCCGGCATCGGCCTGATGGGCAAGAAGACGTGGCTCCCCGGCAAGACCCTCTCCCGGTTCATCACCGCCAACCTTGGCATCCCGGAGAAGGAGCAGCGGGTAATGGTCGAGCGCATAAGCGATGCCGTCGCCGACACCGCTCCTACGGTCCGTGAAATGATGGACGGCTTGGGGGGCTTTAGGGACACCGGCAAGCGGATGCTGGCAGCATGGAGCGAGGGCGTGAACTCGCTGCGGGATTCCCGGATGTTCAGCCTGAGTCCGTGGAAGTCGAACCCTGCCTTCGAGGGCGTCTCCGACCCACCGAAGCTGGAGACCCCGCGAACGGTCGTTGGGAGGTCGGAACTCCTCGCTGACCGAGGGCAGCGGAAGGCAAAGTGACGCGGGGCGGAGCGCCCCAAGCCGCCCAACCAAAATACCCATGAAAATAGGTACTGAAAACAGAGGCTTTACGCCGAAAAGTTTAGTGCGAACTTAGCGAAATCCGGAATTTTTTTGGCAAAAATCGATGTCGAAAAAGTGTATGGTTAATATACCTAACCTTATGATTCAACTAGAGTTCAACTACAGTTCGACGTTAGCGAAGCGAAGACGCAGTTTTGTCCCCCAATGAGACTGGTTGGTTGCATTTTGGGGGATTTCCCTGCTCGTAACTTATTGAAAATATTGATTTTAAAAGATTTAACTTGACTTCTGGTGCCGAAGAAGGGACTCGAACCCCCACACCCTTGCGAGTACGTGGACCTGAACCACGCGCGTCTGCCAATTCCGCCACTTCGGCACTAGACACAAGTTCAGCGGTTTCTGCTGAACTGGCAGTAACTCCGAGTTTCGCAAATATGGCGGCTTGTGTCAAATTTCACGCCCACTTGCAGATCCGATGACCGGCTCGCCGCTGTCCCGATCCCAAGACGACGCCGCCTCGTTGCCCCTTCCCGCACCCGCCGGCGCTTCGCTACACCAGTTCCGCCTCGGCGTTGCCGGCGAAGACCTCGGCCCGATCGAAAGGCAGGAGCGGGTTTTTGTCTTCAACGCAGGACACGTAAGAAAAGGCCTCGTGGCGGGTGGCGACCAGGTCGGGCACCCGCTCCGGCGCCACCGGGCGCGATAGCAGGAAGCCTTGCAGAAGGTCGCATTCCAGATCGCGAAGGCTGGCCAGTTGGTCCTCCGTTTCGACCCCTTCGGCGACCAGTCGATGCCCCAGCGCGTGCGCCATCGAGATGATGGCCTGCACGATCGAGTAGGTGCCGTTCTGCGCGCCCAGTTGAGCGATGAACGACTGATCGATCTTGAGCACGGAGATGGGCAACTGGTGCAAGCGGCCCAGCGAAGAGTGCCCGGTGCCGAAATCGTCGATCGAGAAGGAGATCCGCCGCGAGGTCAGGCTGGTCATCCGCTCCGCAACCTCGGCCAGATTGCCCATCGCTACCGTCTCGGTGACTTCCAGATGAATCCATTGCGGGTCGATGCCGTAGCGCTTCAACGTCTCCATCACCCGTGCCGGGAAATCGATCCGCATCAGTTGCATCCCCGAGACGTTCACCGAGATGGGCACCGGATGCATTCCCTGTTCCCGCCAGGCGTTGAGCTGGCGGCAGACTTCTTCCAGCACCCACTGGCCGAGCGGAACGATCAGCCCGGTCTCCTCGGCGATGGGAATAAACTCCGCCGGGCTGACGGCGCCGCGAATGGGGTGGTCGAGGCGCAGCAAGGCTTCCAGCCCGAGAACCGAACCGTCGAAGGAATAGAACGGCTGATAGGCCAGATGAAAGCCGCCCTCTTCCAGTTGGGCGCGCATGTAGGTCTCCAGCTCGATCTGTTTTTCCGCCGCGCGGTTGAGCTCCGGCGAGAGCCAGACGGTCTGCGCGCCTCCGGCGGCTTGTGCCATGCGCAGCGCGCTCTCTGCGCCCCGCCACAGCGCCATCGCCTCCGTGCCGTCGTCGGGACAGACCGCCAGCCCCATGCTGAAGGTAAGCTGCACCTTGTAGCCTTCGATCAAGAGCGGCTCGGCCAGAATCTCGCGCAACTCGCTGGCAGCCTGCTCGACGCTGGCCGCGCTCTTCACGCCGCTCAACGCCATGGCGAACTCTTCGTCGCCGGTGCGGGCCACAATGTCCTTCGACCGAGCCTGGGAAACTAGAATCTCGGCCACCCGCTTCAGGCATTCGTCGCCGATCTGCACGCCGTAGATGTCGTTGATCCGCTTGAAGCGGTGGATGTCCAGGCACAGAATGGCCAGCTTCTCCTGCCCGGCGCGGGATTCGCACACCGCCTCTTTCCACTTTTCCTGAAACAAGATGCGGTTTGGCAGTCCGGTCAGTGCGTCGTGATGCGCCTGGCGCACCAGCTTCCGCTCCAGCTCGTCGCGCTCGGTGACATCGATGCCCAGCACGAAGCGGCAGGGCTTGCCCTGAAACACGATGTTGTGCGGGGTGATATCCATGGGCAGAATGCTGCCGTCCTTGCGGACGTGACGCGAGGCGCGGCCCAGTGCGGGCGTCGCGCCCGGCGCCAGAATGTCGGTCAGCTTCAGGCGCAGGAATTCGTCGCGCCGGTATCCGTGCGCATCGAGCGCCGCCTGGTTGACCCGCAGAAATTGCAGGGTTGTGCAATCGGTCACCCAGAGAGGGTGCGGGTTGGCTTCGAAGAGCAGGCGGTATTCCTCGGTCAACGCCTGCGCCGCCCGCGTATCTTCCTCGAAGACCATCAGGATCATGCCCACCGCAACGCAAAACTTGGGGATGTTCCACATTTCCAGACTGACCCCGGTCTGGCTCAAAAACACATGCATCAGAAGCGATGCCGGGAAGACCGCTGCCCAGGCCGCCAGCCCGGCAACGATGGCTTTCAAAGCGACCGTCCGCTGCCAGCCGCTGTTCCAGAATTCAATCGCCGTGACCAGGTAGATCTCCGCCAGCAGCGCGCAGGTGACGATCTGCGGGCGAGCGTGCAGGGCGCCGTAGACCATCCACGCACTCGAGAAGAATGCTGCCAAGAGCACGATGGAAGCCACCGGCCAGCGCCTCGGACGCACGCGCCAAGTGGCGTAAACCGCGGTCCCCTGGCGCGCCAGGACCAGGCAGCAAAGAAGCCAGATGTTCTTGGGCCCCATGACCGCAACGTTGAGGCAGAGCAGCGTGGCGGTGGTCAGCAGGATGCCAGTGAGCGCGCTGGCGCGGCGGCGCTCCGTCAGGATGTGGGTGGAAACGGCCAGGAAGACGCCGGCCAGGGCCAGCGTATCTACCGTGACGCAGTCGCGAACCCCAATCCAAATGGCGCTGGCGGGGTTGAAGGAGGCCGCGGCAAAGTGAGCCAGTACGCACAGCCATCCCGCGATCCAACAGCGCAGCCGGTCATCCGGACGAGTCCAGAAGACGACCCCGAAAAGAAAGACGAGAAGGCCTAAAACTACAATATTTACGAAGATTGCCTGCAACGGCTGCACCCGGTCTGGGAATGATGACTTAATAATAAACGGTGCGCGACCGCCCATTCGATAGTACAAATGGGGCATAGAGCAGCCACTTAAGTGTCCGTTTGGCTTGCCTGCCGCTCCGCTTGGATGGGATTAAGATTCATATTTTCCATCATTTTGCAGGGTAGAGCCTGCAGGAATCCCCAGCGGCGAACCGTCGCCGCCGGGAAATGAGGCAGACCCTTCCGGGCGTTTGATATGCAAGCATTCACTTGCTTATCGGGCGATTCATCGGGAGCGGGCGCCCGCGCATGCAGCTTGCAGCCTTAGACCAGCTTGGCGTCCAGCAAGATTTCGGTGTTGTTGGCGAAGAGCTTGGAGATGGGGCAGCCGGCCTTGGCGTCGGCGGCGGCCTTGTCGAACACTTCCTTGCTAGCGCCGGGCACGCTGGCGACGGTGGTCAGCGCGATGCGGGTAATGGCGAAGCCGCCTTCGACCTTGCCCAAAGTGACCGCTGCCTGGGTTTCGATCTTTTCCGGCGTCAAGCCCGCGCCGCCCAACTGCGCGCCCAGGGCCATGGAGAAGCAACTGGCGTGCGCCGCCGCGATCAGCTCCTCGGGCGTGGTGCCGCTCTCGGCGCCTTCGAAACGCGTCGCGAAGGAGTAGTTCGCATTGCTCAGAACGCCGGTTGCCGTCGAGATCTTGCCGTTGCCTTCCTTCAGTGAGCCTGTCCAAACCGCACTTGCCTTGCTTGCCATGTTCCCTCCTTGGGGGATATGAGATTCGATTGTCGAAGTCTTGTATGCCGGACGGCGCCGAGAACGAATCCGGCGGCGCTCCTATTCGATGCGCCAGAGGCCCGCCAGGATGCCCCAACCGCCCACGGATCGGGAAGGCTCGGTTCACGATCCGCTTCGAACGAGCGGCATCTTGTTGGGCGGCGCGCTCGACCAGGGCTTGAAATCCCAGGGACGGGGCGCACTGGGACTCCGGTCTCAATCGGTGAGTAGTTTAAATTTCGCCTCGATTTCCTTCTTCGTGGAGTTGTAATTCTTGCAATGGCCTCGGAACTCGCAATGGGCGCAATGGATCGCTCTCAGGGGGAGATCTTTGCATGCTCTCCTCAGGCTGCACTTGCAGCAGTCGTCCTCGGGTCCGCAGAGCCTATTCTTTTGATTGGATGGCCTCTCCTAGCCGACTGAGGCGGGCCCTGGAGCAATGAATCTGAGGGAGGTGAAGAGCGCATCTGCAACTCTAGCCCAGGCCGCCGAGGTCTAAGTGCAATCCAGCTTTGCACTTATGTCAGGGAGAACGTATAATTCCACTCACTGATGAGCTCACAAGCAGCAATGGCTTCGCAAGTTGTCGTCAAGCTCTGTTCACCCGAAGACCGCAAACTCATCTACGCCACTCGCCATGATGTTTATGCTATCGAACTCAATCAGCATCGAGCCAATAGCGAAGGACTGCTAAGCGATGCGCTCGACGAGCGCAATGAGTATGTCGTCGCGAGACAGGGTCGCGATCTGCTCGGGTTCGTTAGCGTCACGCCTCCGGGCGCCGCTTACTCGGTCGAGAAGTACTTCGGCCGCGATCTGATTCCAGTCACCTTCGATCAGTCGTTGTTTGAGATCCGCCTGCTGACAGTACTGCCGACGCACCGCGGCCGGCTCATCGCTCCTCTATTGATGTACAGTGCCCTGCGCTATGTGGAGTCTCAGGGCGGATCGCAATTGGTGGCCATCGGCAGGCGCGAGGTCGTGAGAATGTACTCCCGCTGCGGAATGAAGC
>Ga0316217_10000730_pt1 | contig 45531 bp, 64 predicted proteins | sample 1anoAmetaG_FD_203633 | JGI IMG/M metagenome (GOLD analysis project Ga0316217, IMG submission 203633) | Freshwater microbial communities from Trout Bog Lake, Wisconsin, USA - 1anoA | ecosystem: Environmental > Aquatic > Freshwater > Lake > Hypolimnion/Profundal zone | place: USA: Wisconsin...
GATATTAATGCGTGTCCACCAATTTGCAATCCACAATTACATAATGTATTTATCGCCATCAACAATGCTTCATCTTTAGTCATCTTGCACCTCAATCTTTCCTACATATTTAAAGTCACCTGCTCTATCGCCAGCACTAAATTGCATTAATTCTTTTTTTAAAGGACTTAATTTAAATTCAAACCCTAATTGATATACATACAAATACTTCTTCTCTTTAAACCTAAAAGGTTGTCCTGATGCAACTACTTCTACTGGTTGTGGCTTAATGCGGTATTCAATGTTAAGCGACCAATTAGGTTCATCAGGCGCATCAACCCATTTCACCAATGATGAATGGTAAAATTCAATCTCAGCGCCCTCGCTCCAAGCCTGTATTTCTTTATACCACTTGTGACGATTGTTCATTTTGTTTCTCCTTTGTTAGTTGCAGTTCACATTTATGCTTAAAACTAAACTAATAGTGTAGTCTTGTTCACATTTTTAAACTTTTCACGTACCGTGAACATTTTCATTCGTTATACAAATTAGTTAGTGTTGAATGAAAATATCTACTCCATAACACATACCGAACTTAAGGCGTGTCTTGCCAATAGTGCCTATGTGCTACAGGCTAGATACTTATAATAGGACTCGCCGGTATCGTCCAGTCCGCCTTTTTTAAGATTTATTCTAACTACCTTGCAAGGATTCTTGTGTTGCATAAAATTCGTTTTATTAAAGACTACGTTCGTAGCTAGTAATGCTTCACTATCTAGAAAAACTATATACTTTATCTAGAAAACAATGCTCACCCTATATGCCTCAAACCCAATAGCAGTAATGGTTTCAAGCGTAGGCTCGTCAGATAAAGTGTGTACTATTATCTCTAACCCCTCTATTCATTATCTCTAACCCCTCTATTCATTATCTCTAATTGCTAAAGTATATAAATGTATCTGTTAATAGTCATTCAAACCTTAATGGATACTTTAAGATACTTTAACCACCATAGTAATCAATCAATACAAGCAACGCTTTCTTTACTTGCTTATCCTGTTTAATGTCATCGGGGTGAGTAGATACAAACTTATCCGTTACTAAATCTAAACTGTGTTTAAGGTACCCCAGTACTATAGAATCAATTATAGTATAGATTGGCTCGTTATCATCTATGTTGATACTAATTCTCATTTTCTAAACCTCCATATTGTTGTGCATTTAAGTCTACCATACTTTTGCCGTAAAGTAAAGGCATAATAGTTGTTGTATGTGGTGTATTTTGGCAAGTGCCTCCGTCTGCAACTTGCCATCACGCTTGGATCAAACCTCCTACGTATAGTAATCAATGATGACATTCACTGCTTCCTTTACCTTTTCCATCGCTACTATGTCTTCCGGATGGGCACTTTTGTATAACATACTATCATCCATCGTTTTGATAACATCCCTTAATCACCCAACCACTTCATGTATTAATTCATTATCAATCTCCATTTGGTTCATCCTCCTCTGATTGTAGTGCATCAATTAATTAGTTTACAATATCCGCTAATTTCGATACTAAATATAAACTCAATATCAACAACGCTAGTGCTAGTGCTGAGATCGCTAAAGTCATTTTGGCTCCGTGTATTTGTGAATGTAACCTGTTTGCTCCGCCTCTTTCTCTGTCATTATCTTTATGTAACAATGTATTTCCTCAATCGCCTCTCGCAATATCTTTACTTGAGTCGAGGGGTATAGGTTATTATACCCCTTTTTAAATGTGATGTAAACTTCATTTTCATCTTCATCATAATGCACTTCAAATAACTTCATTTTGTTTTCCTTTGTATTGGTTTAGCTAGTAGATATTTCTCACCCATAATAGTTTTCAATTTGGCAACCTTCTCAGCCCTAATTTGGGCTAGTTGGGGGTCAGGTGGTGTGAGTTTATAAGTTGAGTGTATTAGGTTCATTTTAGTGTGTACCCAGCTTGTTCAATAAATCTGTCCGCCCACTCGCGGAATTCTTTTTGTTTCTCAGGCGTTTGTTCGTCGTTCTCATCCCACATTGCTTGGATCTCAAAACCTTCGTCTGAATGGTATTCAATCCTAGTTATGTTTTTGTTTACGTCATAGATTGTTGTTCCTGTTACTATGGCTTTATTCATACTCTTCCTCCTGTGATTGCCCCTCATGAACTATGGATGTGGGTTCAAATGTTAAGTAGCTTTTTAATTGGTATATCCTTTCCTCCGAAACTTCCATTTTCTCAGCCACACGTTTTACTGTTACCTCTGCTCCGAGTGTGCGCTCTATGTATGCCATCTTCTTGATCGCTGACATGATACCGACTGGCAGTCTAATGATATTAGTCGTGTTGTCTAGTTCTCTTACCACTCCGCGCTCAATGAATGGTTTAGCATAGGTCGCAAACCTAGAGTTGTTAGTTGGCTTCCATCTTTTACCGGCAATTATTAAATGCTCATTACCCATGCTGATCAGATCTTCTACTGGTACATGACTATATTGCCATGCTGTCAATTTACGCACCACAAAGACCACAAAACGTAGGTTATGTGTAATCAATCTTTCCAATGCTAACGCATCACCGGCTTGGATTTGTTTAGATAGGTTATGTTCCTCCTCTATGGGTAATATAGGTATGCCATACAAAGACTGTAAGTAGCTATCAATCATACATCTCTTCTATTTTTATTGACTCTGTCTCTACGTCATCCTCCAAGTCCTTGGTGAATTTCTCTTTTTCCTCTACCTCAAAGTCGTCTACATTTAAGTCAGCAAATCTCATTTTTAATACTCCTATTTAGTTATTGTCACCATGCATCCTGACAATTGTCAGGATACAAATTCCTATGGGTACTGAGCTAATCCAATCATACTGTCATCTTTCTTTAATTTGTACCCCAGTCACCATGTATTCTTCTTTTTATTAAAAAAAAAAAAAAATAAATATAGGGATATAGGGATAAAGTTGGTTTGTATGGGTACTATCCATACAATTTATAGCAGAATGACAGTATCATTGGTTATCCTGCGTATGGATGCGATTTTGTATCCATACAATTAATAAAGTCTATCCACTCTTCATCGTTCATGAAGTTTCTTAGCACTAATCTTAACGCATGTACCAAGTCTCCGTCACTATCCTCATTGTCTAATGGGTCGGATGTAACCCCCTCTAAATATTCGGATAGCACACTAACAGTAATAGAATGTGCTTGATCGCTAGATATCTTTAACTTTATGTCATAGTCCATGTTACTTACTCCTTATGTCTTCAATGACTGCAATGACGCAGATTATAAAAAGTACTGCAATTAAATAGTCACCCATCATGCTTTGTACTCCTCGTACTGTCTGATTTTAGATTGGTTATACTTTGCTACTCGCTCATTAAACGATACAGCCTTGCCTTGCTCTCGTAGTGCTGAACATAACTTAGGTAGGTCGCTGTCCTCCTCTAAGTATGCGTAGTCATCTCGCATGAAACTATGGTTGCTGATACTTTTAGCAATACCCAATCGATCTAGTAAAGCTTTTTTAACTTTACCCCATGCGTTTGAATTATCCGAATAAATTGTAACAATCATTAAAACGATACTCCTCTTGTTATGGTTCGTAGGCTGTCTAGCAGTTCTTCGTTCGGCTCGCTATAGGTAAATGATAGCTCTCGTAGTTGCGCTAACATATTGTCAACTGCCTCTCTAGCTTTGATCTCGGCTTCAATATGTGTGTCTGCTGATACACGAGTACTAAAGTTATTGGATACTTCAATGTTATATATCGCCATGATTAAGTCCTCTTCTGTAAAAATATGCGTTTCTTTTCGGGCTTGGTTGGTAGGATGTTGGTGTAGCCCATCCTAAATGCTAATACAAAGTTTGATGCATAGGGTTCAGCTATTACAACTGGACGATCTGCTATTTTCATTGGTCGTGCCATTATTTGCCCGCCCTACGATTTAATAAATTTAGATAACAAAGTACTCGACCATCTTTAGCTAAGTCTGCGCCACTAATGTTTTTGATCCATCCATACCCTCTAAGTCCGGTGTCCCATTTTGCAAATTGCACCCCGTTTTCTCCCCACATAATTTCAATGTCATATTCTCCCATTCCTAAGGCTTCCATTAGTTTTTTTCTTACTTGTAAGCGAGTTGGTTTTCTTCCTACAAACATATATTCGTATTTCATTCTTCATCCACCTCATTATAATTAAAATACAACACCTCCAAGAATTCACCACTAAAAGGTACGTCAGTAATGAAGTATGCAAATCTGTCACACAGGTGGTACCCATTGACAATGTACATCCCCTCCTCACCATCAATTAGCGTCCACACATTATGTGGGTTGAATTGGTTTACACCTAGCACAAAGCCAAGCTCTATGCCGTAGGTTTCAAACTTGTCATCACTCTCCACGCCATCCATTTCAAACTTGTCATCATCCCTGTCAGTTAATGTGTTTACAATAGGTCTGTACATCTCATACCATTCATCAAAGGTCATTTTGCAAACTCCTTTTCTAATATCCATAAACATTTATGTAACACCTTGTATTCGTTTTTATATTCCATATTGCCCTCGTATGTAGAAAAGTTTTCTAAGTAGTCCCTTAGTAAGTCTATACCTTGAGCGAGGTTAAGTAATTGCTTCTTAGTCAATGTGTGCATTCTATTCTCCTATGGTTTAGTCAAAGCTTTCTCTGTTATCTAAAAACCGCAATTTAATGTTTAAGTCTAGTCTGTCGCTAATGGTGTCGTCCAATGTGAATGGGTATATCTCACCATCCGCCCAAACAAATACCGAGACGTCCTTATTATCAAGAGCTTGTAGCTCTTCTATTAGTTCAGATACTGTCATAATCATCTCCATCAAAATTACTCATTAGGTCTGCAATGGTATCCTCTGAATAAAATTCCAGTAGTTCCTCTAATAGTTGAGATTGTGGACAGCTTATCAATAAGTCATACAATTGGTCTAGCTTGTCCACTCCGTACTTACCCTCTATGTCTTTAAGTTTCATTTTATAATCCTCTTAATTGATGTTGATAAAATATTGCAGTCGCTAATAATCTCAAAGTCTGCATTTGGCACACTCGTTGGAGTGTGAATGCTTGACACTATCAGTATAGCTTCATTGTGCGCGTTTGCCTCTACTGTATACCACACACTTACCTCACACATTACTTTCTGCCTTACGTCGTATTTAGCCATTATAGCGTCCTCATTAGGTTGTAGGTTTCTTCTGGTATTTCAATAACATTGCCAGCTGATACATATACATCGCCAAAATCATACCCTCCGTTGTACTCATCCCATTCACTTCCACCACCATACCACTCACTAGCGACGCGCTCTATTGCCTCGCTTGCGCTGTCGTCACTACTTGGTAGTGTGAAGTAGTATGTTGTATCATACTCCCTCTCACCATTGGTCTCGTTGATTGTGCCTGCATAATATTTAGTAGTCATGATATTAAACCTCAAAGTCGTTAATAATGGAGTGTACTAACACTGGCGCGCTGTCAGTATTGCCTCCAATGTGCCAGTTTGTTATCGCGTCCACTGGCAATCCCTCAACGCCACAATAATTGCGTCCGTCCTTGTAATTATAGACTGTGGCAATTCTTCCATCGTCAAACTCAATGTCCCACTCAGCATCAATTTTATAGTCATCCCCAGTGTTAGGTTCACCTAGGTATTTTACTAACGTATCATAGTCAGTAGTAATGTACCCTCGTAATGATGTGCCATTGATATCTACGTTTTGTGTTGTGTATTTCATGGTGTGTATTCCTTTTTGTTTAGTGAGGTTGAATAGTAACATGGTTTATTCTGTTGTGTCAACATTATTAATTAAATTAGTTGCTTTTTGTGCAAGTGCTGATGCTTTAAATATTGCTTTGTTATCATTCTTTAGTACTTTGAGCCATGAAGCTATGTAGTCCGCATGTTGTAATTGTCCGTCAATACCATGATCTGCACATAAAAACGCGCTACCAAGCTCTGCTACCAGTTCTTCAAAAGCATATGCCGAGTTACCAAAGCGCGTAGATAGATCACGATCTAAGCGTTTTTTAGCACCTGTCCAATGTGTTAATTCATGAAATGCCGTAGCATAGTAAGCCGATGGGTTTACAAATGTTTCTTTGTGTGGGAGTGTAATAGTATCGGTGGACGGTGTAAAATGAGCGCTATTACCTCCGTGATTAATTTTAGCCCCAGTTAAACCTATGCGAGTCTCACATAAAGCTAATGGCTCAAAGGTAGGCAAAACCTCCGTTAATGGTAGCTCATAGTCTGTTTGATCTGCATTGAATACATTAAAACTTTTCATCAACGCATATCCGCTCGTTTCTGTCTCGCCTTGAGCATTGGTCTTGGTACTAGACACGGGCTTAAAAAATACGATAGCTGTACTTTTCTCGCCTTTCTGTACCTGTACACCCATAGACAACCATTGATTGTATGTTGCCCATAACGGTGTACTACAACCTTGCATGCTTAATATTAATCTGTTAATGCCGTTATATGAATTATTTGATATTACGTTTTTATCACCTCCAATGGCTTGGGCTGACCAAGGTTTCACCCAAGGTACTGTGCCTTTCTCTAATTGATCAATGATGTTGTTTGTTATGATGTCGTACATAATGTGTATCCTTATTAGGTTAATGTAAAACGAATTATAAAACCTTTAAACCTCCATGTCAAGTACTATTTTACAAACCTCCAAACCTCCAAACCTCCAAACCTCCAAACCTCCAAACCTCCAAACCTCCAAACCTCCAAACCTCCAAACCTTTAATATATGGTCAATTTTTTTGGAATGACAAGTTTTTGACCCACCTGTGGATAAGTTTTTAAAACGTGGATAAATTGTGGATAACTTTTTTCTCCTCTGTGGATAACTTTATTGAATAAATGGGCGCTTTAAAATGATTATCCTATGCTATGGTATATATAAACTTTTTTAACGCGTCCTTGGTGCCTTAAAATTGATTTTAAAGCATAATATTAATACGTAAACGCGCTATGTTATAAATAGCGCGTTTACATTTAATACTAAGCTTTAATGATAGTTATGCCCGCCGTTTTTACGCTCAAAATATTAGCTTTATTAATATTTCTGTAGCCCTTATCGGCTAGTGAATAAATTGTTATGTAATTGTCTCCTGTAGTCTTTTTGCCGCCAGCTAAATATTTAGTCACGCCTAAGCGCCCATTTATAACTCTTAATGATCCGTCGTTTTTTAAAAAAGTAATAGTCATAAACTTATTGCTATTTAGATCTATAAAGCTTGCTAGGTTGTTTTTCATGATATTTGTATTCCAAAAATAGGCTAAAATTAGCCCATTAGCCTATTTTTTCAAATAAGCTAATAGATAATTTTATGCCCTTACAACGAAGCCCGATTTGTCCTGACGTGCTTTACCTTTAGCATATAACGCGACAATAACGCCTTTAGGCTCAGTGTGTCTCACGTCGGAATTATCTCCGCCCACGACGTCCAAAAACATAAAGCTATTTGGAATATTCTCTATCTTATCAAACACGACGGCTATACGTGATAAAGCTTGATTGTATGATGCTTTTTTAACCAATGGCGCAAAGCTTTTCAACCCGCTATAACTAAAAGTAAGATCATAATTTGCGGGTATGTTTTTACGTGTCGGCAATTTGGTATAGTCATAAAATTGTAAATTTGGGAAGTACTCAAAAATGTTAAGTCCCGCATAATAGATATTCTCATACGGGATATCACTGGTACCATTTAACCTAACTAAAGGCGTTAGGTTTAAACGCTTTGCTTTTCTCTCAAGCGCTTTTATTGAATAGATTAGATCAAGCATAAAATTTTCTCGGTCTTCGAAAAAACGCTTAGTTTTTGCTATTCTAGCTTTTTGTGTATACGTCATTGCACCACGTCCAGCAGTATATAAGCAGGCTGTCTCGCAACCCGCTAATTTTGCCGAAGGGCATACTTGATACCCGCTTAAATTACTTGGTGCCAGATAAAGTATCCCAGTTAAAAAGCCGAGTTTTTGCCCTTTTACAGTTTTTGCGTCCGCGTTACTTGATAATAGTAGTTTACGTTTCATAATGTTTGTATCCTATAAAATGCCCACAAAATTAGTGGTATGAGCGTATTTTATTAGTCTAATTGCAAGCTGTCAATAGCTAAATACGTAAATAAATTACTATATGCATATAAATGAATAAATAAGCTAAATAGCCTCCATGGCAAGCCCGCATATCGCATACGCGTAACCGTATTCTATAAGCTTATTAGATCATGCTGGCTATAAGATCATGCTGGCTATAAGCCCGCGCTATCTATGTTAGTGAGTACTTACTAACATGCCACAATGCCAGCATGGTTATATATATATAACCATGCTGGCAGTAAGGTCATAGGGATCAAAGCTATAAGCCCGCGCTATCTATGTTAGTAAGTACTCACTATGTTAGTGAGAGCTCACTATGTTAGTGAGTACTTACTAACATGCCATAATACCCACAATGCCAGCATGGTTATATATAACCCTCCTTGCAGTAAGGTCATAGGGGTCAAAGCTATAAGCCATGCCCCGATTTAGGTACCATCCTTTTAAGCGGGCGGGGGGGCCCCATTGCGCCTGAGTTTTTTCAAAATCCTGTAATTTTTTTTTTTTTTTTTTACATCCATACGTAGGAAAATAAATTATAGCCTCACTCCAGGTAAAATTGTCTGTCAGTCAGGATGCAATGTAACTTATTTGCTATATCTCTATTTTATTTTTTTTTTTTTTTTTAATAAAAAGAAGAATACATGGTGACTGGGGTACAAATTGAATAAGAATGGAGATATGATTGGAATAGCTCAGTACCCATAGGAATTTGTATCCTGACAATTGTCACCATGTATCCTGACAAAGGCGGAAAATAAAAGAATTGTGTATTAGTATAATCATGATAATACTTAGTATTTAATTTTTAAAAAGTGTATTAGTATGTGTATATACACAATCTCGTGTATATACATTAAAAGGATTAAGATCATGTGGACATCTCCAGCAGCAACAGAAATGCGTTTTGGCTTTGAAGTAACTATGTACGTAATGAACAAGTGATTTAATGGCAATAATTGCAACCCAAAAGGTACTCACATTAGATTACTGGAAGTTTGCGGACAAGCTAGAAGTCGGTGACTATGTTTTCAATAAAGATGGAAAGATAGTCACCATTACCAAGATTCATAAGTACTTCTCAGAAGAGTGCTATGAAGTAAAGTTTAATGATTGCTTAACAATGTGTGGTGATAAACATTTAGGGTTCCTATTGGAAACCGCTATGTATAGGCAAAAGGCTAATTTGTATAAGGGCTATCATAAGTTTAAAAGTAAATTATTGTTTACTAAGTTAGAAAATTTAATAGGGTTGCCTTTAAGAACTAAAAGAAACCGGAATGAGTATTCAGTTCCTGTGATTCAGCCGCTAAGGCTCCCTATGCAAATGCATCCTGTGCCGGCATTTATATTCAGCTTCTGGTATTTTAGTAAGGCTATGATCCCAGCTAAAATACTTAAAGAAGAGATACATCAAAAATTTAAAGATCATGGATACAAAGTAACCGTGATTAATAACCACTCTGGAAAGATAAAAGTGGAGCCATCAATTGAATCTCAACTGGCTCCTTACATACCAACTAAGATACCAGAAAATTATTTGATGGGATCAGTTGAAGAAAGAATAGAATTTTTAAGGGGTGTGATTTATGCATATCCAGGAAATTACAGAATATATTTAGATAGATTTATAGTACCAATGCCAGACAACAGTACTGCAATAAGAATGCAAAACTTAATTGAGTCATTGGGAATATTATGCTATTACGAAACAACTAAGCGTGGTGATAAGCATTTATCTTTTAAAACAAATATAAGATTAATACCTTGGCAAAAACCAGCGGTAACAAAAGTTCATTATACTAGAAGATTTATAAAAGAAATAAAACCCATCCAATCTCAAATGTGCGTTCACATTGAAACGAGTGAGGAGGATAATAGCCTAGTAGTAGGCGAAGGATATATAGCTACATGCTAACCACAAAGCAGGAAAAAATCTTAGCAGATTTTGCAACCGCAAATAAACATTGGCCTAAGGCGCAACTTGATGCAGCCTTATGGCAAGTCAAATGGAGCCTGCAGGCTTTACCACACCAACAAGAACCCGAGGGCGGGGAGTATGATACACTGCTGATGTTAGCAGGTCGAGGATCTGGTAAGACACACACCGCATCACATTGGATCGGTATCAGGGCTTGGAAGTATCCAGGCACCCGATGGTTAGTCACAGCGCCAACATCAAACGATATTAGGGCAACATGTTTTGAAGGCGACTCAGGATTGATGAACATCATCCCAGCCTCGCTGATAGAGACTTATAACAAATCATTATTTGAAATCACATTAACCAACGGTTCTATTATACAAGGCATACCGGGCTCAGAACCAGAACGGTATCGAGGTAAACAATTCCACGGCGCTTGGTTTGATGAGCTCTGTGCATTTGATTATATTGATGATGCATACGATGGTGTTCAGTTTACACTGCGATTAAAAGACCCACGCATTCCTCGTGTTCAGCAGATCATCACAACAACACCCAAACCAAAAGAATTAATTGTTGATTTGAATGAGGGTAAGGTTGGAGGTGATGTGTATGTCATCAACGCCAGTTCATACGACAACAAAGAAAACTTATCAGCTACGTTCTTCAAACAGTTAGAGTCATACGATGGAACTGACTTAGGGCGTCAAGAGATCTATGGTGAAATTTTAGATCCAGAAGCGTCGGGTATTATCAAACGTAAACAATTCCGTTTATGGTCAGCAAAGAAACCTACACCAAACCTTGAATACGTGATTGCCTCATACGACCCTGCAACCAGTGAGAAGACACACAATGACCCAACAGCATGTACAGTCTGGGGCGTATTTGATCAAGAGGACGCGGGCACATCAATCATATTGCTGGACTCTTGGGATGCACATCTATCCTACCCAGAGTTGCGACGTAAGGTGATTGATGACTTTAAAGAGGTAGTCTACGGATCTGACAACGAGTTCGGTAAGGGACGAAAAGTAGATCTCATACTGATGGAGGATAAGTCAGCTGGTATATCATTGATCCAAGAACTCCAAGGTGCCAATGTCCCAGTCAGGGGTTACAACCCAGGCCGAGCAGATAAAGTTCAGCGTCTTAATATTGTAGCACCTATTGTTGCTAAAGGCAAGGTATTTATACCAGAAGATATTAATATAAAAGGCGAGTATGCAGAGTGGGCTAAACGCTTCATACGACAGGTATGTTCGTTCCCAGAAGCGGGCGGTCATGATGACTACGTTGATTCACTTTCACAAGCACTACGAGTTCTCAGAGACTCGGGATGGATTCAATTAGATCCGTTACCATCAAGGGATTATTCATACGCAGATGACTCTTCTAAGAAATATGCAAACCCATACGCTCAATAGGGCGGAATCTTTTCGGATTATGTATTAGTGTGCTTAGATATGAATCTTTTAGGTACCTATAATTAATATGGCAAAACAACCGCAAATCGCAATCCAAAAAGGTGGAAACTTGCCTACGTTAGATGATCGTGAAGACGATATCAAACAATCTGTAGAACAGGATGATGAGACTCATGAAATTGCAGATGATCTTGGTATTGATGATGCCGATGCAGAACAAGAAGTTATTGAACTAGATGATGGCTCAGTAGTTGTAAACTTCAAGCCAACTAAAGGACCACAAACAGATCCAGACTTCTATGAGAACTTAGCAGAAGTCTTTGACGATGGAACGCTAGACTCACTAGCAAATGAATATTTAGATTATATTGATGTCGATAGAGAATCAAGAAAACAACGCGACAAGCAATATGAAGAGGGTTTGCGCCGTACAGGTTTGGGCAAAGATGCTCCAGGCGGTGCAACATTCGACGGCGCATCCAAAGTTGTACATCCAGTTATGGCAGAAGCTTGCGTGGATTTCGCTGCATCATCAGCCAAAGAGTTATTACCCCCAGATGGTATTGTTAAGTCAAACATCAAGGGTGATGCAAATACAATTAAAGAAGCTACTGCAGAACGTAAAGTAAACTTTTTAAATTGGCAATTATCAGAACAGATACCTGAGTATCGTGATGAGATGGAGCAGTTGCTAACACAACTACCATTGGGTGGATCACAGTTCCTTAAATGGCGTTTTGATCCAGAACAAAAACGTCCAACATGTGAATGGGTACCGATTGACAACATCTTGTTACCTTACGCGTCAACAAACTTTTATACTGCGTCTCGTAGTACAGAAGTACAAGACATTACAGAAGACATCTATCTACAACGTATTGAGCAGGGTATATACCGCGATACGGATGCTTCATATACATCTGACGCTCCTTTAAACGACCAAACACAATCAGAAAAAGCTAACAATAAGATTGAGGGCAAAGATATGCCTTCTAAAAATATTGATGGTCTTCGTCGTGTTTATGAGATTACTTGTTTTATTCGTTTAGACGATGATGATGTTTCAGAAGGCAAACGCGCTCCATACATTTTAACAATTGACGAGTCAAGCAGCAAGGTTCTTGGCCTTTACCGTAACTGGGAAGCTAACGATGAAAAACTTCAAAAATTGGATTGGTTCGTTGAGTTTAAGTTTATTCCTTGGCGTGGGGCTTATGCTATTGGCTTACCTCATCTCATTGGCGGTCTTTCTGCCGCTCTTACTGGTGCATTACGTGCTTTGTTGGATTCAGCACATATTAATAATAGCCAAACATTACTTAAATTAAAAGGTGGTCGTATTGGTGGACAGTCGGATCGTATTGAACCGACACAGGTAGTAGAGATTGAGGGAGCTCCAGGTGTAGATGATGTACGTAAATTGGCTATGCCAATGCCATTTAGTCCACCATCAAGTACATTGTTAAACCTATTAACATGGTTGACAGATGCAGCTAAGGGAGTAGTAACAACAGCAGAAGAGAAGATTGGCGAAGCTAATAACAATATGCCAGTTGGTACTGCACAAGCACTAATTGAGCAAGGTGCCAAGGTATTCTCTAGTATTCATGCACGATTACATCGTAGTCAAGCTAAGTCATTAGCAATCATCTCACGTATCAATCATTGGTACTTAAATGAGATGGATAATGAATCAGGCGAAGAAATTGAAGTTAGAGACTTTGCTAACAACAATGATGTCCGCCCAGTTTCAGACCCTAACATATTTTCAGAAACACAACGCCTAGCTCAAAACCAAGCAATTTTACAGCTTGCTAGGGAAGCCCCACCAAACATGTTTGACCTACGGGCAACTTATCGTAGGGTTTTACAACAACTCAAGGTTCCAGCAATTGATGAGATATTACCAAACCCACAAGGTGCAAGTGAATCTAATCCAGCATTAGAGAACGTATCCATGACAATGGGTCGTCCGGCCGCAGCATACCCAGACCAAGATCATCTAGCACATATTCAAGTACACTTGGAATACACAAATAATCCAGCGTATGGTGGTAGTCCAGTAATTGGGCCAACATTAACACCACCTATGTTAGATCATTTGAAACAACATTTAACGCTACATTACTTGCAATCAATGCGTTCATATGTATCTCATGCAGCCGGTGGTAAAGATGTATTTAAACTGCATGAAGAAAGTCCAATGGACGCTGAATCTCAGCAAGCATTGGCCCTAGCAGCTCAGATGGTTGATCAAGATGCCACTCAGATCCTAGGTCAGTATTTACCAAAAATTAATGAGCTTGCACAAAAAATGCAACAGATGCAACAAGGTCAACAACAAGCTGCTGCAGATGCAGATCCAACGGCTCAAGTTATCCTTAAAACACAAACGGCTGAGACTCAACGTAAAGCTCAAGAAGCTCAGGCTAAAATGCAACTTGAAACAGCATCACAACAGCAAGAGTATCAAATTAAAATTGCTGAATTGCAACAAAAAATGCAAGAACTTGAAGCTAAATATAAAACACAATCAACTATTGATTCACAACGTAACGCCACAAACATTGCAATGGCAGATATCAATAACTCTTCTCGTGAACGTATTGCAGAAATTTCAGCTCAAGCTCAATTATCACAAAGTCAGCTACAAATGCAACACGAGCAAGACACTACAGCGTTCATGACGTCACAAGAAGCAGCTAGTGATATCAGACAGCATGGTATTGATATACAACAACAAGCATTTACGCAACAAGCTGAAGCAGCACAACAGCAAGCACAACAGCAAGCACAACAGGCACATCAAGCTGATCAACAAAATCAGCAAATAGCAGCTCAAACACAACAGCAACAAATGGATCAAGCACATCAACAACAAATGCAAGCTAATCAACCACAACCAGCACCACAATCCGGAGAATAAACATGGTAGTAGATAAGAACGTAGGTTACAAGAAAGCATATAAAATGACAGGTACCCCAGGCTACGCTGGTGACACTGCAACAACAGAAATCGAAAAAGGTAAATCCGGATCCCACCGTGATGAAAACTGGAAAGTTGGCGCCGCACAAGTTAAATTAACTAAAGGTTCTAAGGTAGGTCCAGACAAAAATCTAAACGAAATCGGTGGCGGAAATTTTTATTGAAGCGAAGTAATCCGCAAACTGGAAAAAGCTTTAAAAGAGGCGAATATCGGGATGATGGATTTAGGTTTCATCATTACAGATATGATAGACCTTTAAAAGATGGACTATACACAGAATCTTGGTATAGTCCGGAAGCATTTGATAAACAAAATATTGGGATGGCTAAATGCCGAGAATCCAATAGAGAAAAAGCTCGACAAACAACAAGACTTTGGCAAATAAACAATGCCAATAAGGTCAATGATTATTTTAATCAACGAAGAGCTGACAAATTAAATAGAACTCCATCCTGGTTATCTGAAGACCAACGAAATGAAATTCAAGAATTTTATGAAATGGCTAAAGCATTAGAAAATATTTTCCCTTGGAAGCAACATGTAGATCATATTGTTCCATTAAAAGGTAAAAACGTATCGGGATTAAATGTTCCTTGGAATCTTCAAATATTATCAGCGCATGAAAATATTACAAAAAGTAATAAATATTAGGGCAGATATAACTATTGCTGTGTATTAGTAATAATATACAGCAATAGAAAGAATATCGCATGGTTGATTTAATAGGCGAAATCCTGAAGAGGATTAAGGCCGCAGAATTTAATACTAAAGAAGCGTTAGCTTCTGGTACACACATCCAAACTTTTGAACAATATCAGAGGTTATTGGGTACTTGTGAAGGATTATCACAATCTCTCACATTAATCGAAGGCATCCTATCAGAGGATGATGAAGACCAAAACAACTAAGTACCGTATGGTACAAGGAGAATGGCCGTATGGCTATAGTAGCAGATTATAATAGCAATGCAGAGGCGGATTTAAGGTCCGAAGCTGAATGTTTTCCCACAATCGATCCGGGTGTAGAAATTTCTGGAGACCGTGTACTTGTACAATTACGTCGTCAGAAGACAAAAAGCCGGGGTGGTATCTTTTTAGTGGAGGAAACAACCCAAACTTTGAAATTTAACGAAACTGTAGCAAAAGTAGTCCAAATTGGACCTTTGGCATACAAGAGTCCAGATACTTTAGAGCCTTGGCCTGAAGGTAACTGGTGTGAAGTGGGTGATTTAGTGAGAACTATCAAGTATGGTGGTGATCGCTACGTAGTAGATGCAGAAGACGGTGAAGGTGCAGTGATATTTATTACATTGCAAGCCCGTGAAATCATCTCTAAGATTAAATCATTTGAATTCGCTCAAAAAATGAAAAGTTTTGTAGATTAACTTTGTATAAAGGATAGAAAATGGCAGAAGAAAAGAAAAATATTCCTATTAAGGAACATGAGGATGGAAGCGTACAAGCAAAGCTTAGCGCTTCAGACGTCGAAGAGTATGATGGGTTCGGAGTCGACGAAAAAGAAGAGAATCCCGAAGAATTAGAAGGTGATGAAGAAGGTGAAGAAGAAAGTTCTGAAGAATCTAGCAACGAAGATGGTGATCGAGAACAAATCCGTGAAGCCCGTCGTGAAGAGCGCAGATTAAAGAAAGAATTAGCAAAACAGCGTGAGGCATCATCCAAACATAAGATTAGTGCACTAGAAAAACGTAACGAAGACCTAGCAAAACGCCTAATTCAACTAGAAAACGGCGCTGCATCGCTTCGTTTTGCACAGATAGACAAAGCCGTGGAAGATGAAGCCACCAGAGTCGAATATGCAAAGATGAAGATGTTACAGGCCGCCCAAGCAAATGATGCTGCAGGTCAAATTGAGTATTTAGATCAATTAACAGATGCAAAACAAAGATTACTGCAAGTACAGCATTATAAAAAGAAACAGTTAGAAGAAGCTAATCGTCCTACCCAAAATGTTCCAACACCTATGGCTGCTGAGGTTCAACAACAAGCAACCCACTGGTTAAAGAAGAATTCTTGGTATGACCCAGAAGCTCGTGATACAGATAGTAGAATTGCCAAAGTAATTGATCAAGAGTTAGCATCAGATGGTTGGGATCCAGCGGATTCTGAGTACTGGGATGAGCTTGATAATCGTTTAGCTGCAAGATTACCACATCGTTATACAGCAGGCAGCAAGAATGCCAAAAGGTCCTCAGGACCTACAGCATCGAGCCGTGTAGCGAATACATCAACAGGTCGACCTAATACCATCACATTAAGCCGTGATCGTGTTAATGCGATTAAGGATGCTGGTGCTTGGGACGACACAGATAAACGAAATAAAATGATCCGCGCATACGCATCGTATGACCGCGCTAATAAAGGATAAATATAATGGCTAACAATCGAATCACTCGCGACTTAGATGATCGCATTTCTGATAGAGTACAAGAAGTAAAGGACAGGTCTACATTGGCCAGTTCAGATGATATCGCACATCGCGAACGCCTAGATGCGTTCAGAGATAAATGGCAAAATAGTGCGTTGCCTGATATTCCGGGAAGTGCAATCCCAGGAATGCACTTGTGTTGGTTGAGTACCACCAATACATATGACAGTATCGACAAACGTATGGCATTGGGTTATGAACCAGTTAAAGCTAGTGACTTAGGTAAAGGCTTTGAAGGACTAGGTAAAATGAGCTCGGGCAAGTTTGAAGGCTGTATTACTTGTAATGAAATGATTCTCTTCAAGTTACCTGAAGATGTCTATCAAGAAGTTATGCATTTGTTGCACCTTGAGGATCCCCTCGAGCACCAACGAAATATCACGGCTAATGTTCGTGACACCGCTGATGGTAAAAAGGGCGGGCGTAGTATTTTGGAAGGCGGACTTTTGGAAATGGAAAGAGATGCTTCAAAAGCAAGTAAAAACATTCGTTTTCAATAACTAACTTTAAACACAAAGGAATAGACATATGTCTACAGTATTTCAACCCTTTGGTCTGAAACCTGCCTACCACCCAAGTGGACTTGATCGTGCAGTACCTTTTGTCGGTACTAACTCATATTCAAACGGCGTTTCATACAGTGCTAACTACTCTTTGTCTTCTGGTCAATCTTTTTTCCAGTACACTCCAGTAGCTATCACTACAACAGGCCAACTTACACTCGCAAACCAAGCCGCAGCATCTGGTAAAGTTTACGGTTCTTTTGACGGTGTAGAGTACACTAACTCAGATGGTCGTCGCGCAGTTGCGAAGTCAATCTCTTTAGTTGCTTTAGCCGCCTCAACTCAAGTTATTTTCTGGATTTTTGCAGACCCTGCATTAGTTTATGAAATTCAAGTAAACGGTTCTGCTACTACTAGCGCCGTAGGTACTGAATACAACTTTGATACTACTGCAGGTTCTACTGTTTCTGATGGTTATACTATCGGTATCGGCGGATCAGGCTTCTCTACTACTGCGTTGCTTGCAACAGCAGTTGGTACTGGCGTTCAAGGTCAAGTTCGTGTTGTTGGATTAGGCCGCGAAGCAGCTTACCCAGCAGGAAACACAAACGCTTGGGGCGATGCATTTACTATCGTTCAAGTTCAGATCTCTAACAATGCATTTGCCGCTCCGTCGGTCTCTGTATAATTAACGAAAGGAAATAGCAATGGCAACCCCAATGCGTAGTACGGACTTTCGTGCGGTAGTCGAACCGATTATCAACGAGGTCTTTGATGGTGTATATGAGCAACGTGACGATGAGTGGAAAGGTTTTGTTGAACAAACAACCGGTATTCCACGTAACTATCACGAAGAAGTAATGTTATTTGGTATGAACGCAGCTCCTGCAATGCCTGACGGCACTCCAGTTAGCTATGACCAAGGTGGTACGTTATATGTCACACGTTTTATCTATCAAATTTATGGCTTAGCTTACGCTATGACTAAAGTTTTGATGGAAGACGGCGATCATATCCGTATCGGCAGTACTTTTGCAAAACACTTAGCTCAATCTATGATTGAAACAAAAGAAACTTTATGTGCTAACTTATTGAACTTTGCCTTTACAAGTGGCTACACTGGCGGTGATGGCGTTACGCTAGTCAACTCAGCTCACCCAATTGCAAACGGTGGCACTTTCAGTAATCAATTAAGCACTGCAGCTTCATTGTCACAAACATCAGTTGAACAATTATTGATTCAAATCCGCTCTGCCGTAGACAATAACGGTAAACGTATTCGTCTTAAAGCTGAACAGTTAGTAGTTCCGCCAGCACTAGAATTCCAAGCTGAAGTTATCTTGAAATCTGTGTTGCGTTCAGGTACTGCTGACAATGATTTGAACCCTATCAAATCAACAGGTATGTTACCAAAAGGCGCTCATGTAGTTACTCGTTTGAGCTCTTCTAAAGCTTGGTGGATCCAAACAGATGCAGAAAATGGCTTAATGCTAGTTATGCGTCGTCCGATGGAAAAATCTGTCGAGGGAGACTTCGAAACTGACTCTATGCGCTACAAGGCAACTGAGCGTTATAGTACTGGTTGGCACGATGCCCGTAATATTTACGGTACATCAGGTCTTTAGTATCCTGTAAGAAATAAAAAAGCTACCCTTAAAAAAGGTAGCTTTTTTACATTTAGGCGAGTATAATATTATATATGGCTAAAGATATAGAAAATCAAAAAAGATTAGCAAAAGAATGGTATGAGAAAAATAAAGATCGCGCTAAAGAAAATGCTCGTCAGTGGGCTTTAAATAACCCAGATAAAAGAAAGGAAATTATAAGAAAATGGCGAGAAGAAAATATAGAACAATACAAGGCTACTAATAGAAATTGGACTTCAAAAAATCAAGATAGGAAAACAGCAATAGAAGGTAAACGTAGATCTTCTAAGTTATTAAGAACACCAAAATGGCTCACAGCCGATGATATAGAGCATATGCGGGCTTTATATTCTTTGGCAGCAATGTTTCAAAGAGAATCAGGTATTATGTATCATGTGGATCATATTATTCCCCTCCAAGGTAAGTTTGTATCTGGACTTCATGTGCCAGATAACCTTCGTGTCATCCCCGCAGTAGACAATCTAAAAAAGTCAAATAAACATATTTTATAGGGCGATAATTCCTACTTATATGTATTAGTATATTTAGGAAGAATCATCTCATTCTGCTGGCCGTACTTCCCGGTTTAACGACTTAGAGACAGTTTGGGATAACCACTAAGATAAGGAAATATCATGTCATCAACATTTACCACACCAATTCGCGTATTCAAACGCAACAACCCAACAAACAACGGTGTTATCGCTCCAGACAACACAGGCGCAGCTCAAGTATCTCAACAAGTATCATTTTCTGGTGTAGCTGCCGCTGGAGCAATTACAACATATGGTATTGGTTCTCAATCTACTACTACAGATTCTATAGTAATCCCCGCAGGATCTTTAGTTCAAAATGTTCAATTATTTGAAACTACTGCCCCTTCAGCATTTACTGGATTAGTAATCACAGTAGCAATCGCAGGAACTACAGTAGGGGCTATTACTCCATTAACTACAGGCGGCCTAATCCAATTTGTTCCTGCAGCAACAACCGCAGCCGCAGCACTATTAGCAAACGTTGGTGTAAATGATGTAGCAGTAACGTTCACAGTAGGAACTACTTCAGGAGTAACAGGAACATTAGCTGGAGTATTTTCAATAGACTACACAGCGCGTAACGTAGATGGTTCTATCATTGCTTACGGTTCTGGATACACAAACTCATAATTAATTAGTGGCGGAGCAATCCGCCTCTCTTAACATAAAGGATAATTAATTATGGTAACAAATTTACAACAAACGTCACCCCCACATTCTGTCACTGTCCAAGGTGCTTACGAGCCATTTGATCTTCAAGTTGCACGTAATCAAATCATGGGACATCAAACAATCAATGTGTTTGGGTACCAAGCAGCCATATCAACAACAGCTATTCCGGTGTGGGAAAATACCGCGGCTTATGTATACCCAACATCGGCATCTACCTTAACTTTAGTAAGTACCTCAGCCTCAGATAATACATCTGCTTCTGTATTAATTGGTGGTTTAGATGCTAACTTTAACCCCATATCAGAAATATTATTTTTAAATGGTGTAACTGGTGTAACAACAGTTAATAGCTATTTACGTATTAATAGTATGGTTCTTGTATCACCAGGATCAAGTCAAAATACTAACGTCGGAGTAATTACACTTAAACAAACATCCAACACGCTATCTCAAATTAATGCGGGTATCGGTAAGTCACAAAGTACTATTTACACAGTACCTAACGGATACACATTATTTTTAGATCAAGTAGAAGTTAATTCATCAAATAGTTACACAAGTGCTACGATTTTAACATACAAAGTTCAAACAATTAATAATACAAATGGTGTTAAATTAGTTGTATTGCAACAACCATTTGTGGCTATTTATACTATTACTAGACCAACGGATCCGTTTGTATATGCAAGTAAAACAGATATTCAATGGTTATTAAATACTAGCACAGGAACTGTTGCCGCTGGAGTTATCGTAGTTGGTAAGTTAATTAAGAATGATGGCCAAACTGCTTAATGCCGGTTTATCTTGACACGCTGGGTAATTCTGTCCTATCTGTAGCGATCTGTGATCGTTGCAGTAGGAAGTTCCCGTATGTTGATTTAATGCCAGACCCGAACTTTCCGGGCATGCGAGTATGTAAAGATGATTTAGATGATTTTGATCCTTGGAGACTTCCAGCGATCCAGACAGAGAACATTGCACTAAGATTTCCAAGGCCAGATGTTTCTGTAGCTGTGGACACAGCACAGGTACAGACACAAGATTATAATGCTATGTTTATTGAGGGAACTCCTCCATATTCAGGAGCACAGGGTAATTTAACTATAGGTCCAGTAGCGGAGTTTGGTAATACTTATACGCCCCCTGTACCACCGCCTGCGCCAGTTGAAGGATTACCCCCTACAGTATTAGGGGTTAATCCTAATGTGGCAACACATAATGGCGGTACGATTGTAACAGTACAAGGGTTGAACTTTACGTATGCCATGGGAGTTTCTTTTGGAGGAGCTTCTGTGACAACCATGATTGTACTAGATGATAGAAATATTGTAGTAACAACCCCTGCTCATGCAATTGGCGCGGTTGATGTAGTAGTGACAAATCCTTATGGGTTAGGCACTGGATCTAAAGCTTTTAACTACCTATAAAGATAACTCATGGATCAACCCATATCACAACTACCCATAGCCACAACCATCACAGGTGAAGAGCTTACAGTAGTTGTACAACGAGGAGTAACCAAGCAGACACAAGTAAGCCAAGTGGCTAATGCTATCTCTCCGGGTAAGCTGATTACGAGTGTTACTTTTGATAGTAATAGCAATTTAATATTCCACTATAGTGATGGTACAACATCATCAGTGGGACCAATTCCGGGATATGTAAGTGCAACAATTAACGGGTCTGGTCACTTAATACTGACCAACTCACTAGGATATACGACAGACGCGGGTAACGTAGTAGGGCCAACAGGCTCTCAGGGACCAACGGGTGCGACAGGTGCAACAGGTGCGACAGGCCCAGCAGGAACTCCAGGAACTCCGGGAGCCGCGGCTACAGTAGATGTAGGTGTTACAAACACAGGCGCACCGGGAAGTTATGCCTCTGTAAATAACTCAGGCACAACAAGTGATGCAGTATTTAACTTCACTATTCCTGCAGGCGCTACAGGCGCACAAGGTCCAACGGGTACTACAGGGGCAACAGGACCCGGAGTACCTGTAGGCGGGAATACTAATCAAGTACTAGCTAAAATAAATAGTGCTGATTTTAATACACAGTGGGTTTACTTACCGGGCACTGGAACAGTAACAAGTGTAGATGGTTCCGGAGGGACTACAGGGCTATCTCTATCAGGCGGCCCAATTACGGTTGCTGGTACACTTACCCTTGGTGGCACACTAAACGTCGCTTCAGGGGGCTCTGGTGCAGTCAGTTTAACAGGGTATTTGATTGGAAATGGTACCGGACCCTTCACAGCGTCAACTACCATACCAAACACAGCAATCACTGGGTTGGGCACTATGTCCACTCAAAATGCTAACGCGGTCGCAATTACAGGTGGTACTATTCAAGGGGTAGCGCTTACCCTCGATAGCTTGAACAATACACCAGTGGGTAATGTTACATCATCCACGGGAGCATTTACCTCATTAACAGCTACTGATGGTGTTATATTAGCATCATACACTGGTTACGTGTATGCCAATGGTAATGGTGTAATAACAGTAAGCCCAACAGTTCCGACAACAAACTTGTCAGGGACAGTATCAAACGCACAGTTAGCAAACAGCTCTTTAACAATCAATGGTAATTTGGTAAGCCTCGGTGGGACAACCACCGTGACGGCAATCAACCCTTTTGCACTAACAATAGGCACCGGACTATCAGGTACAAGCTACAATGGCTCTGCGGCAGTAACGGTAGCATTAAGTAACACAGCAGTTACAGCAGCATCTTACGGCTCTGCCAGTGCAGTACCTACATTTACAGTCAATGCTCAAGGGCAATTAACCTTAGCAACTAACGCAACTATCAGCATTCCATCGAGTGCTATTAATACAGCCATTCCTAATAGCGGACTGGCAAATAGTGCAATCACTATCAATGGATCGGCAATTAGTTTAGGTGGATCAGTTTCAGTAGGTACAGTGACATCACTAACCTCGACCACACTATCAATCGCTGGTACAAGTGCAGTACCTACAGTCGACCTTACCAGTGGAATTGTGACTGCAGGAACTACCGGGTCAGCAACATTAATTCCGGTAGTTACGGTTGATACATACGGTAGGGTGACAGCGGTTACAACAGCGGCTAATCCACAGGGTACTGTAACAAGCGTCTCTGGTACAGGTACAGTCAATGGTATTACATTAACAGGAACTGTAACATCCACAGGAAGTCTCACATTAGGTGGTACTTTAGGGTCTATAGCAAATAGTCAATTGACTAACAGTACCATCTCTGGCATCTCGTTAGGTAGTAACTTAGTAGCATTAACCATTGGTACAGGCCTATCAGGCACGAGCTACAATGGTGGAACAGCAACAACAGTAGCCATTGCAAATAGTGGTGTAACAACAGGCACTTACGGGTCAGCGAGCGTTATTCCAGTAATTACTGTCAACGCTCAAGGGCAGATTACCAATGTCACAACACAGGCTACCAACGCTCCGTCCTATCAAGGTACATGGAATGCATCTACAAATACCCCAACACTAACAAGTAGTGTAGGTACTGCAGGATTTTACTATGTGGTATCCGTAGCGGGAAACACAACACTTAATGGCTTCAGTGGTTGGAATGTAGGCGACTGGGCAATATTTAATAATAGTGTGTGGCAAAAGATTCCGGGATCATCATCAGAGTCATTTACTAACCTAACTACTACTAACTTAGCAGTTACAGGACTAACAGGATATACATACGCAAACGGGGCAAGTAATTTAACTGCCTCGACTACGATACCAACTACAGCATTAAGTGGTACAGTAACAAACGCACAGTTAGCGAATAGTACAATATCAGGCGTCTCATTAGGTAGTAACTTAGCTACATTGACCATTGGTACAGGACTCTCAGGAACAAGCTACAGTGGTGGCACAGCGGCGACTGTTGCAATTAGTAACACAGCGGTTACAGCGGGTGCATATACTAATGCAAATATTACAGTAAATGCCCAAGGGCAGATTACTTTAGCGGCAAATGGTACTCCCGGAGGTGTAACGTCATTTAGCGCGGGCACAACAGGATTTACCCCGAGTACAGCAAGTACAGGCGCTATTGTATTAGCAGGAACATTGAATGTAGCCAATGGAGGTACTGGAGTAACAACAAGTACAGGTAGTGGTAGTGTAGTATTAAGCACAAGCCCAACCTTAGTGACACCACTACTAGGCACACCCACCAGTGGGAACTTTAGTACAGGTACATTTACATGGCCTACATTTAACCAGAATACCACAGGTACTGCGTCTAATGTAACAGGCATAGTAGCATTAGCCAACGGTGGTACAGGAACAGCAACACCATCATTAGTGGCAGGAACAAACATTACCATCACGGGTACGTTTCCAAATCAAACGATCAATGGATCTGCTAGTGGTGTAACAACATTTAGTGGTGGTACTACAGGATTAACTCCGGCAACAGCAACATCTGGAGCAGTAACTTTGGCAGGTACATTGGCGGTAGCCAATGGAGGTACTGGAGTAACAACACTAACAGGACTTGCTTACGGTAATGGCACAAGTGCATTTACTGCGGCAACGGCAGCCCAAGTGGTTTCAGTAATTAGTACGACAGCGGTGACAAATGCTACTAACATGGCAAATACAGGGGCTGTAACAACAGCGGCACCATATTATATTAATTTCCTTGCGGCTAATACCACAACAAGTCAAGGATCTAATACAGCAACAAACTTGAGCTACAACCCATCAACTAGCATCCTTACAGTAGGTACTGGTGTAACTGGCGGAATAGCTGGTGGAACTTTTTAATTAAGGAAATATTATGGCAGCAACCGGGTTTACCCCACTATCGCTGTATTACAGTGTAACAACCACCAACGCACCCACATCAGGGAACTTGGTCAATGGTGAACTAGCGATTAACATTACAGACGGAAAGTTGTTCTACAAGGACAACTCGGGCGTCGTTCAAATTGTCGCAACCAAGAACGTGGCGGCCGGGATCTTCATTGGTACTGGGGCAGTCACGTTGCCTGCCGGAACCACGGCTCAACAGCCAACTGGTGTTCAGGGCATGTTGCGCTTCAATACGACCACCACCCAATTTGAGGGATACAATGGTACAGCTTGGGCTTCTGTAGGGGGTGCGGCGATCAGTAACGACACGGCGACTGCCACTGCAGTCTACCCACTCTTTGCTAATGCCACCTCCGGAACTGCGCTGACTGTCTATACATCAAACGCTAAGTACCTATATACTCCAAGTACAGGACTATTAGCCGCTCCTATTATTCAAGCATCAAATGGTTTAATACTGAACAGCAAGACAATCGGTACAAGTTACACTATTCCAACGGCTGATAATGCTATGTCAGTTGGACCAATCACTATATCAAGTGGCGTTACAATAACTGTTCCATCGGGTAGCCGTTGGTTGGTTCTTTAAGGAAAATATATGGCAACGATTATATCAAGCAAGACAACGGGCGGTGGCGGTGCTAGTATCACAGGTGATTCATCAGGCATCCTACAACTAGCCTCAGCAGATGGCACAACTGCGGTCACTATAGATGCTAGTCAGAATGTGGGGATTAATACTACAACCATGCCAGCTAAATTAAATGTTGCTGGTGGAAATATTTACAACATTACTTCTTCAACGGGAGCAACGGGATTCTATACCTATAACGGAACTGCTGTTGGTACTGCAATTTCTTGTGATTTTATCGGTCCATATTCTTATTTTGATTTTAGGGGTACTTTAAGTTTAAGAGATACAAATTCTTCTTACGCAACTAGATTATCTATTGACGCTAGTGGTAATGTGTTTGTTTCAGCTAATGCAAGTGCTAATGCTGGTTGTCAATTTAATCCAACAGGATATATGAGTGTTGGCAATAGTGCTGGTACAACTGGTTGGGGATTTGCAGGTTTTTATAGAAGTGGTGTTTTAATTGGAAGTATTGCACAAAATGGTACAACAGCAGTTCTTTACAACACAACTTCTGATTATCGTTTAAAAAATGATGTAGCACCTATTAAAAACGCACTTACAACTATTGAAGCATTAAATCCTGTTAGCTTTATTTGGATTGATGATAGACCTGATGCTGGTTTTTTAGCACATGAACTTCAAGCAGTATTGCCTAATTGCGTTACTGGCGAAAAAGATGCCGTTAATGAAGATGGTACACCTAAATATCAACAAATGGATAACTCAGGTGTAGTACCTTTTTTAGTAAAAGCCATTCAAGAACTCAAAGCTATCATAGACCTACAAGCAACACGCATATCAGCATTGGAGAGTAAAATTGTCTAGCATAGTCGTAGCTGGAGATACCAGCGGAAGTGTCACATTAAGTGCGCCAGCAGTAGCAGGGAGTACAGTATTAACCTTGCCAACCGCAACGGGGACGGTAACCACCAACACATCATTAGCAGCAGCAGATGCCAACATAAATGGAGTAACAGTAGGGTTGGGTGGTGGTAGTGTTGCTGGTAATACAACAGTAGGAAATAGCGCATTATCTACAAATACTGCTGGTACTTATAATGTAGCTGTAGGGTATGCTTCTCTTAATCAAAATACAGCTTCTAATAATACGGCTGTAGGAACTTCAGCACTTCAAGCTAATACAACAGGTACAGCTAATAATGCTTTTGGTTATCAAGCTTTAAAGGCTAATACCACAGGTTATTTAAACACCGCAGTAGGGTATCAGGCTGGGTATGCAAATACAGTTGGAACAAGAAACGGATATTTTGGATTTTCGGCAGGTTTAAATCAAACTGCATCAAATAATACAGCAGTAGGGGCTTATGCTTTATTTTGCCCAACAACAGGTTCTGGTGCTAGTAATTCGGCATTTGGTGATAGTGCTTTGTATACCAATACAAGTGGTGCATATAATACAGCAATAGGACAAGCAGCATTATCGGGAAGTACTACTGGAAGTAATAATACTGCTTTAGGGTATAACGCTGGTAATAATCTTATAACTGGTGGTAATGGCGTTTATATTGGTTATGGGGTTCAAGCTGCTACTAATGCTACATCAAGTGAAATAGTTATATCAGGCAATGGAGTAACAGGTAAAGGAGCAGGAACAGGGTTTATATCGCCTAATGGCGGTGGAGTATATCAAGGTAATAACTCTGCTGCTTGGTCTATTACTTCTGACCAACGCCTTAAAAAGAATATAGTAAATAATAATAATGGTCTATCTTTAATCAATGCTATTCAAGTACGTAACTTTGAGTATCGTACAGCAGAAGAAGTAACAGAGTTACCAGAGCATTCAGTAATTGATATTAAAGGTATTCAACTTGGTGTAATCGCACAAGAACTCCAACTGGTCTTACCCGATTGCGTTAAAGAAGAAAGTACAGGTGTTCTTTCAGTTCAAACTGATAATCTAACTTGGTATCTTATCAATGCTGTAAAAGAACTCAAAGCCGAACTAGACGCACTTAAATTAAAAGTAGGAGCAATATAATGGCTATCACGTTAGATGGAACAAGTGGCATCACCTCACCTACCTATGGTGGCACAACAACAGCAGAATATAGTGTACCTGTAACAGGGTTCAAGAATCGCATTATCAATGGTGCTATGGTGATAGACCAGAGGAATGCAGGGGCTGCTCAAACATTACTTAATTCTGTCCCTGCTTATTGTATTGATAGATGGAAGGCTTCTAGTTATGGGGCAAACTCAACAGGGCAACAAATATCAGATGGCGTTGGAGGTTATAGGTATCAAATAACAGGTGCGGCTAGTGTAAGTGCGATAGGGTTTCAACAAAGAATTGAATCAAGTAATTCTTATGATTTAGCTGGAAATACAGTTACATTGTCCGTAGATTTATCTGATAGTTTATTAACTACAGTTTCTTGGGCAGCATATTATGCAACAGCAAAAGATAATTTTACCTCTGTTACTTCTATTGCTTCAGGGACTTTTACTGTTACAAGTTCTATCGCTAGATATTCTGCTTCAATATCTATACCTTCTGCTGCAATGACAGGCTTGATGATTGAGTTCAGTGTAGGCGCACAAACATCAGGAACTTTAGTTATTGGTAAAGCCCAACTAGAAAAAGGCTCTACTGCTACTAGCTTTGATGTTAGACCTTATGGTACTGAGTTGCAATTATGTCAAAGATATTTACCAGCAATACTTGCTAATAATAATCAATATTTAGGTGTTTCTGCAAATACAACTACAAGCTATATATTTATATCATTTCCTACAACAGCTAGAGTTCCACCAAGTGGAATTTCAATACCTGCATTAAGTAACTTTTCATTATTTAATTATGCTGCTGCAAGTGGCGCACCTACAGCTTTAACTTTTGATAGTGCAGGTTCGCAAAGTGCTATGTGTATAGTTACTACTACTGTAGCTACTCCTACTTTAGTGGCAGGACAAGCAGACTTTTTAAGAATATCAAATGCTAATGGTTATATTTTATTTAATGGGTGTGAGCTATGAGTAATTATAAACTTTATAAAACTTCAAGTGGCTCAGATGCTGTAGTTAAAACAAACGAAGATGGTTCTACGTCTAGTTTTATATTTGACGCAGCCAACATAGACTACCAAGCCTATCTCGTTTGGCTATCCGAAGGCAACACACCTGAATCAGCGGACATACCACTATGAAAAACCTAGAAGTATTCGGTAAGTGGTCAGACAAGCTACTCAATAGCTTCCCATTCTGCCTAGACGATATTTATATCAAGACAGTCGGTATTGCTTGGCTATTTACGGTAGACGGCAAGTGGTCATTTATCCCTAAGATAGTACCGACAAATTGGCAATATGCTAATGCCTGTATCTTTGTACGCATAGGCTTCCCCTTCGCTTTCTTCATGCAACTACGTGCTAGTCCTACACACTTATGGCAAGGTGGGATTGGTTGGAAGCAATCAGGCAGAATAGCAATTCATTTTAGGTTTCAGACAGATGCGAGTTCTACACTTGGCTATCATGCATGGCTACCTAATACTGACCATGCAAGTGGCTTTGAATACGGAAGACATTAAACTAGCTATTCTCCAGAATACTATGTATACTGGAGAATTCTAAACTAAATCGGAGCTTATAATCGTACTGAAAATTGGAGTAAAGTATAATGGAATTTTTTAAAGAATTAGAAGCTGAAATAGAAACACTTGTAGCTAAAGTGGAAACACCTATTATTGTTAAAGCAATAGAAGCACCTCACCCAAACCCAATCATCGCCTTAGCAATCGCTCAAGCCGCTGAACGTCTGGCAAATGAGACTAGATAATGGCCTCATTAGAGCAACTTAAAGAAGAGGTTGATAGCCTAAAAGAAGATCTTGTAGGCATCAAACAGGATACTTCAGAATTATTAGCTGCTTGGAAAGATGCTAAGGGAGCACTAAAAGCCCTTGCGTGGATTGGAGCTGCAGCTCGATGGTTTATGGCTATTGTAGGTGCAGGAACATTTATCTACTTTTTGATATCAGGTAAAAAATAATGTCTTTATTTTCAGATGTTATTTCCACCGCAGATGGTAAAGTCAGTCATTCTAAACTATGGTGTAATATAGCCTACTTGGCCGGCACCATTAAATTTATTATGATTCCAAACCCAACGGCTGATATCTGGATGGCATATTTAGGTATTGTGGGGAGTGCTGCAGTAGCCTCTAAATATATTTCTATGAAGTATAAGGAAACTCCTGTACAATAGTCGAATGATTATACAAAATGTACTCCCTAAAGAACTTGAAGAAGAAGTTCACAAAGTAATGACAAGCACTGGATTTCCTTGGTACTGGAATGCAGAACAAATAGTTCCTGATACTCCGGACGAAGATATTTTTCAGATGACGCATGTCTTCTATATATTTAAAAAAGTGTTTTCCAAACACTTCTATCTAGTAAATGCTATGATAGGGGTATTTGCTGAAAAGACAGGAATTAAGATAAAACGCATCGTGCGCATTAAGGGTAATCTAATCCCTAACATATCCCACGATCCAAATGCATTAGAAAACTTAATACACCCAGATATTAGCCCTAATGACCCCGGTAACTATATTACTTTTGTGTACTACGTAATGGATTCCGATGGGGACACGATTATCTTAGCAGATGATAAGACAACAATTGTTGATCGTTCACCACCAGTCAGAGGAAATTGCTACTGGTTTGATTCAAAGACGTACCATAGATCTACAGTACCAATTAACCATAAAAGAAGAGTAGTTATTAACTTTATCTTGGAGGTTGAATGATATTAATAACAACAGATGATAATGATTTCGTTGTGCTTAACTTTATCACGGGAGCGGTTATTCACAAACAAGCACGAGCACCACAATTATTAGCAAAGAGTTTGGACGGGAAGGGGCGAAGTCCATACCGCCCCTTTGGTATTGAGTTTGATGATAAGTATATCTATGTGGTATCAAATGATAAACTAGCGGCATTTAGCCGGTCTACATGCTATTTCAGCCATATGATAGATATCCCGCTCTATATAAACACCCACCAGATTATTAAAGATTTAGACACTTGGTATACCTGTAACACAGCAGTAGATTGTATTGGGGTATATTTAGCTGGAAAGCATCAACAAGTTAATATCAACTTTTTAAATAAGGTTGAAGCACCCCCTGAACCTGTTCATGCAGACACAATGGATTCTAGACATGTAAATTCATTGTTCAATACGCCAGATAAGATCTATTTTTGTCGACATAATAAGACGATAATTACATCAGACTTTGGGTATATTGATAAGGACACACTAGAAGTAAAAATCATTGCTAGTGGTGGAACTTGCTGTCACGGCATTAGAATTTTACATAATCAACTATATACACTCTCTACAGCGACCGGAGAGCTCTTAAAAATAGACCTAGGTACCCTAGGTATTACCCGATACAAAATAGTTGACGCCAATACAACGTTTTTACGTGGTTTAGATATACATGATAATAAGTTAGTAATTGGAGCATCTATTAACTTTAAAAATGTCAAAGCCAAACAGTCTAGTTATGTTTTAATATTTGATTTAAAAACAGGTGGGTATAAAAGATATCCAGTGCCTAATAACAATTGTATTAATGACTTAAAGGTAATGACATAATGCCATTCTTAGCACTGTATTGGAAACAAGCCGCTATCTTAGCCACTCTGGCTCTATCTATTTTATATGCACACCACACAGGGTATGTATCAGGGAAAGAAGCTATTCAGAGTAATTGGGATAAACAAAAAGTAGTAGACGCCATCGCCGTAGAAAAAGCAGCATTAATCACCGCAAAAGTAACCTCTAATGCAAATCAGGAAACTCAAAATGCCAATACTAAATTCAGTCAAATATTTAATGGGACTAGCCCTACTCCTGGAATTGACTGGCTGCGCCTCATTCCAAGCAACCAAAGCAATAGCAGTTCAGTGTCCGACATTCCCGCCCCTACCAAACAGTCTGACAGTCAAACCCCCGACACAGTATCTCGTGCCTCGTTCAACAAATTAGAAAGTGATTGTACTGAGACAACTAAACAATTACTCAACGCACAGGACTGGGCTTTAGAACAAGCCTCGATATATGACCAAAAATGAAAAGGCACTACTAGACACCATAGCGCACTCTGAGATAGGACCTGCGCTTCTTGCCAAGTCAGACAACGGGTACAATGTAATCGTTGGATCGACGCCAAATAACCCTCATCTTTTTTATAGTTATGCTGATCACCCAAGACAGCTTATACGCCTGAATGACAAGCTGTCATCTACTGCCGCAGGCAGATACCAACTCCTAGCTAGATACTTTGACTCCTATAAGATGTCATTAAACCTTCCTGACTTCTCACCTGATTGCCAAGACAGAATAGCCTTGATGCAGTGCCATGAGAGAGGCGCCCTAGATGATATTAATAAGGGTAACTTTGAGACTGCTATAGCTCGTATTTCTAACATATGGGCATCATTACCGGGTGCTCAATATGGGCAGCATACAAATAAAATGGCGGATCTAAAAGCTGCCTATATTGCTGCTGGTGGGCGAATTTCATAGGAATTATGTATTAGTATTACTAGGAGACTGATCAGCTCCAAATTAAACTAACCTCGAGGAGCACTACAATGGAAGATTTTAAAAAAATGGTAAAAATGAAGTGCGGTGGATCTGTAGCCGAAGCTTCTAAAAAAGCATGTGGTGGTAAAATCATGAAGAAAAAAGAAGGTGGTAAGGTTCATGATGATGAAGCTCAAGATAAAGTGTTAATCAAGAAAATGATTGACAAAGAAGAAAAAGGCGAAAAACCTGAGTAAAACTCAAAAAAGGTGGTCGTACAGCTAAGGCTGAAGGCACCGTTAAAAAATTCAAAGCTGGTGGTATGTTAGACGTACCATCAAAAGCGGCTGTTAAGGGTAAAGAAACTCCAGCTAAAGATACAAAACCCGCCGGTGATAAAGACGCTATTAAAAAAGTAAAACCTACAGGTGACAAGAAAGCTGATACTCCAAACAAAGCAGCAGTTAAGCCTAACCGCACTGGTAAAAACGCTGTTGATGATATTCAAGTAGCTAAGGGCGGCAAAGTAAAAAAATTCAAAGCCGGTGGTATATTAGATGTTCCATCAATTCCACCAGAAATTGCGGCTCAAATCCAACGTGCTCAACAAGCCGCTGCGGCAGCTCAAGCTGCTAAACAAGCCCAAATACCTCAAGGTGTTCCAGCTAACAACGGTATGAGCCCACAAATGTTACAGCAATTATTAGCGGCACGTGCTAGAAACCAAGCCGGTAATTTTAGAGCTCCGGGATCTGCTAATGCAGGTGGTGGAATGAATCCTGAGCAGATTGATCGTGTAATTGGTAGTCCAGCCATGGGTATGGCTAACGCGAACAATCCGGACTAATATCATGCCTTCTGTAAGTAAACAACAACAAAAAGCAATGTACGCGGCTGCGGAGGGTGAGAGTACCCTCGGTATCCCTAAGAAGGTAGGCAAAGAGTTTATCAAAGCTCCTGCTCCAAAGAACCTTCCTAAAAAGGTAAAAGGTAAATAATTTTGGCATATTCTGGAACATATGATAAGACAAAGATATCGGTAGACCAATTGATATCTTACGCTTACCGCGACGCAGGCAAACAGACAGAAGAGATGACTCCGGAGTATGTTAATGCCGGTAAGCAGGCCTTATTCTATGTGCTCCAGAACTCTGTCAATCGTGGTATTAATATTTGGTTACAACAGTTTGTTGTTTTAGGTGCTCAAACCAACCAACAAATTCTATCAATGCCAGTTAGTACTATAGATGTACTTGAGGCTAACTGGATTTACATTGTTAATCCAGCGATTGCAGAATCATACCCAATTGATAATCCTGGAGCTCCTGCACTGTTTGACCAAAGTGGTAACGCTAACTTAAATGAGTATGCAACCTCTACGCTTACAGAGAACTACTTTGGCGTGTCATATGCAAATCAAACCCGAATTTTTTATGTGGGATTTAATGCTTATTGCCCTGATACTACTGCTACTTATTCTTTAGATCTACAAGTAAGTAATGACGGAGTTACATGGGATACTTGGCAATCATGTCCTACAGTGACATTGGCAGACCAAGAATGGTCTTATATATCAGTCAATAATACTCAACAATTTTACTTCTATAGATTAGTTAATAGAATTTCAGGGGCTGTATTCTCATTACGTGCAATTCAATTTGCACAAAGCCAACAATCAATTCCAATGGCTAGACTGAATCGCACTGATTATTTCAGTTTGCCAAATAAGCAATTTCCAAGTCAGCGCACTTTGCAGTACTGGTTTAATCGCCAAATTGATCCTGAAATGTATCTATGGCCAGTACCTAATAATAATTATCAAGTATTTCAAATGATTCTTGAAATGCAACCTCAAGATGTTGGTGATCTGTCTAATCAGTTATATTTACCTGATCGTGTGGTGCCATATATCCAAGCAGCATTATCTCACAAACTATCTATGCAACTCCCCGGAGTGGATTTAAACCGGGTTTTGTACTTAGAAAAACTTGCACTAGATTTAAGAACTCAATTCGAAGAAGAGGATAGAGACAAATCTCCAATATATCTGCAACCAAATTTCAGTTACTACACGAGATAGTTAAATGAGCTCCATAATGAATTACGATAGCCTTGTAGCAGATATCATTAACTATACTGAAAGAAACGATGATCAGTTTGTAGCTACAATCCCTACAATAATTGCCTTAACAGAGGCAAGTATTGCTGCTGAGTTAAAGACACTGCTTCAATTAAATGTGGTAGAGACTACCCTAGCAGTGAACCAAACAGTACTAGATAAACCAGTTCGCTGGCGTAAAACCATCTCTATGAAAATCAATGGAGCTCCAATACTGTTAAGGGGTCAAGACTATGTAGCACAGCTTCAATCTGAATCTACTTCTGGAGAACCTATCTATTATGCTGATTATGACTACAGTCACTGGAATTTTGCCCCAGCTCCAGATGCAGTATATCCCGTTGAAATAATCTACTATAGTTTAATTCAACCATTGGATGCAAGCAACCAAACTAATCTATTCACTGCCACAACACCACAACTAATGCTGTATGGGGCTTTATATCATGCTATGGTATACCTTAAAGCACTAGATAAGATTGGTGTATGGAAAGGCTATTTTGATGATGCCATGGCCGCAGTAAAGAAAGAAGATAACTCTCGTAAAATCGATCGAAACACCAGTATCCAAGAGCCATAAATATGACAACACCTACATACGTTTCCCCATTCACTGGAACAGTGGTTCAGCCTACAGATGTTTCGTATCTTGCGCTTGCCCTTACTAATAATACACCTTTATACTGGCCTGCGGTAGTTAATGAAACACAAGTTGCGGTGGCTCGAATTATTGACTGTACCCCAGCAACAACCCTACTATCAATATTCTTACCCGATGCCTCTCAGGGTACTGTTGGATCAGATATATTAATACGTAACTTGGGTTCAGTACCATTTACAGTTAATTCCTATTTACAAGACAATGCAGTTTCAATTCCAGCGGGGACTTCTAAATACTTTTATTTGGCTGATAATTCTACCCCAGATGGTGTTTGGAATAATGTAACCTTTGGTACTGGCACTTCTTCTGCAGATGCAGCAAGTTTAGCTGGGTACGGACTATCAACAACACTTTCTGGTAAGCTTGCAACATCAAGTAATATTATTCAAGTATCAGCCTCTCCTACAATTGCAGAATCAAGTCGAGCGTCTACCTATGTATGGAATTCTGGTGCAGGAAGTTTTACCCTACCTAGCTATTCATCAATTCTATCTGGCTGGTATATTGGTTTTAGAAATAACGGTACAGGTTCACTCACGATATCTCCCCAAAGCCCATCTACAATCAATGGTTCTCCATCTATTACTACTAATCCTGGGGATTCTGGGATTATTATTTATGACATTTCATCTGGCAACTTTTTCACAGTTGGCTGGGCTGTTCCCAATAGTATTACTTTTTCAGCAGCTACATATGATGTAGACAGCATTTCTGGATCCGCACTTAATTTAGTGGCTAATGCGCCAATCATTGAAACCTACGTAGCGCTATCAGGCACCAGAACAACTAACCTAATTGTTACTCTCCCAGCAATTACACAGCTCTATGTATTAGTAAATAATACTACATCAGGGCTATATAACATTGTTATTAATGTATCTGGAAGTACTACACCACCACTAACACTATACGCTGGTGATGTCGTGGTTGCAGGTACAGACGGGGGTACAATATTCCCAATCTCACAAGCATCAGTTTCTAACTTTGTTGCGGGAGATGGATCAGCTAGCGCCCCATCATTTACCTTTTCTAGTGACACAACTACAGGAATGTATTTAGCCAGTTCCCATGTTTTAGGATTGACAGTCAATAGTGTAGAAATGCTAAATCTGGATAACACCAATGTTCTTAACCCCCAAATATCCACTGTAGCAACATTCAACGCGGGACTAATTCCGGGCGGTGTATTTTAAATGGCGGAACAACCTAGTCAAATACCACAACAATATTCTCAAGTATATGCTTTAGGAGTTGCTGCAGGTATTAAACGGGATGGTACCATATTTGAATCTACCGAATGTACAGATGGTGTTTGGTGTAGGTTCCAACGCGGCACACCAAAGAAAATAGGTGGATATACTCAACTATTTTCATCATTTCGTGGCCCTGCTAGAGGAATGGTTTTAAATGGATATAATGGTGTAAACTATATATTTGCAGGCAATCAACTTGGCTTAGATGTATTTTTAACAGGCCAATCTCTTGCTGTTGGTGCAGGACCATATTTTGCTCAATTCCTTGTTGGATATTCTCAATTTGCGGTTACTGCAAATACAACAACATCATTGACTATTACAAGTGCAACTAATCATACAAGTTTATATAGTACCGGAACTAAAATAGTATTTAGTCAATCCACTACTCCAACAATATATACAGTAACAACATCATCTTTTTCAGGAACAGCTACAATAGTTAATTTTAGCCCTAGCTATTCTGGAACTATCTCTAGCGTTTGGTTGGCTAATGATTACTTTACTGCAAACCCAGATTTATTATGGCAGTTTGACTTTCAGTATTCTCCATTAGGAGGAGCACTTAATCTAGTCATGCATCCGGGATTAAACCTATCTAATATTGATAACGGCGTTAATACACAGGTATACTTAGGATCTACAATACCTAACTCCGGAAATCAATGGGTATTTACTGGGTTAGCCGATACTGCAGGAACAAGCCCAACATATCAACCAATTGCAGTTGATGGTGGTGTTTGTACACTTCATCCTTTCTTATTTGTATATGGCTCAAATGGCTACATAGCCAATAACAATGTAAGTTCTGTTTATGGGAGTCAAACATTAAACGATTGGAATGGTCCACTAGCCAATCAGGTCAATATGGCCTCTGGCAAGATTGTATTTGGTTTACCAGTGCGTGGTGGTACCAGTTCACCTTCCGGGTTATTCTGGGCTACAGATAGTTTAATTCGAGTATCTTTTGTTAATAATGGTTCTACGTATTGGCAGTACGATATTGTATCAAGCCAGACATCTATTATGTCATCTAGGTCTGTTGTTGAAATGGACGGACTATATTACTGGATGGGCGTAGATAGGTTCTATGTTTACAATGGTATGGTTCAAGTTCTTCCAAATGATAAAAATGTAAACTGGTTATTTAATAATTTAAATTACCAACAAAGGCAATATGTTTGGGCTACTAAGGTACCTAGGTACAATGAAATTTGGTTCTTCTACCCTAGAGGAACTGAAACAGAATGTACCGATGCTATTATTTATAATGTTAAGGATAAAATTTGGTATGATGCAGGCCAAGCTGAAGGAGCTCGTAGATCAAGCGGGTACACTACTGAAATATTCCCTACACCTATATGGGCCAGTTGGGATTATAATACATCCTACAGTATTGAATATGACGTAGTTGCAACACCCTCTGGAATGACAGCCCCAACCATATATCAAATATATGGTCCAGGAAACATAACCCCTACGTTTTCTCCAGGGTCTTATTTAACTTTATCTCAAATTGCTTTTGATCCAATATATCAAATTGCTTCAAGTATTTATAATGTCGCACATAATGTAACTTTAATTACTGTTACTTCTGCATTTCCATCAATCCTTAATGTTGATACAGCATTTTATTCTATTGGTGGTGGTTACGGTATTTGGCAACATGAAGTTGGATTAAATAAAGTCACACTAAATGCAGAAACTGCCATATTATCTAATTTCACTACTTGTGATATTAGTTGGGTCGGAGGAAGCCCTACGGCACATAACTCACCATCAATTAATAGAAGAACACATTTAAGACGTATAGAACCCGATTTTGTGCAGGCTGGAACACTTAATATGTCTGTCCTAGGCAAACCCTTTGCCCAAGGATTAGAAGAAGACTCAGGACCCTTCCCGTTCACCCCAGATATAGGTAAAATAGATTTACGTATAGAGCATCGTGAAGTTCGTTTAAAGTTTGAGTCTAATGAGATTGAAGGCAACTACGAATTAGGTCGTATTTTAATTACTGCTGAATTTGGGGATGAAAGACCTTAGCTAAGTATATGATTTTAAACGATATTTTTTATGTATACATACATATGAGACCATAATGACCAGTATACCAAAATTCTTTCCTTATGTACCTCACTATTCTAGCTGGGAAGACTTTAATGGTAATTTGATAATGTCTTATGGGGCTGAACCAATCGCATACACTACCGAAGATAAGTGGCATGAAACAGCTAACAATATAGCTCAAACACCTGCTTTTTCTGGGTATCCAGTTCCAGACCCTAGTTTGTATCCAAATTGGCAAGATTGGGCAAATGAATTTAGTTTAATAGTCAATGGTGTTGTGCGGTAAAAGGGCGTATAATAAGCATTTTATGTATTAGTATACTTAGATGATAACCTATCAGCAAGAAACATTAGTTACGTTTTTACCAGAGTCAAAACCGTTATTTGATGTATTTTATAATGAGGTAGCAGAGCTTTATGTTGCCCAAGGATTTAATGCAGAGTTTTATTGGCACCTAGAAAGCCGGAATAGATTAAAAATATATACTATTCGAGATAATGGTAAATTAATAGGGTTTAGCTTTTGGGTATTATTTTACCCACCCCATTATAAGACAAGTCTTACTGCAACATCAGATGCAATATTTGTATTACAAGAATATAGAAAAGGGCTATTTGGATATAAATTCCTAAAGCATTCCCTTAATGAAATTAAAAAACATAACCCCCAAAGAATATTAGTTGGTGTAAAACCTAATAATGACTTTGGTAAAATATTAGAGAGATTAGGAGCTGGACATTTTGAAACTGTATACTCATTTAAACTGGAATAAAAATGTCTGATTTCGTAACCAGCGTTATTCCGGGTATGGATTTTCTTCCTAGCGCTTCAGATATTCTTGGTAATGTATTAGGTCCAGACTCTGCTGCAACTCCAATAGATTCTGCATCAACTCCAATAGATACTTCTGGCGCAGCTCCAAATACTCCTATTGATACAACTGGAAGCCCTTATGGTCCAGCCCAAACACCACCCGGTGTCACTCCCGATCCCAGCTTACCTAATCCTGTAGATTTGACACAGACTACAACCCTTCCATCCACCGGTGGACTTCCGGGCATTCCGAGTTCCGTTACTAATGCATTGACTAATGCAGCTACTAAAGCTGGTGTTAGTGCTGGTTTAGGTGCATTAGGTTTGGGCACTACGACAACACCCACTAGCACTACGACAACACCCACTAGCAATAGTACAGGTACAAATACCTCTAATTTAAACGGTACTGTGGGATCTTCTAATGGAGGATTTACTAATTTCACTCCTGGAATAACTACCGGTTCTAACAGCGAAGTTAATTTAGGTGGTACATTTGCAGCACCACAATCTTATAACACTAACGTACAAGCCCCTCAATATGCGGTAGGCGGGGGAGTTTCACCATTTGAATTCTCAGGCTTTCATGTAGGTCAAAACAAAGGGTCTTCTACAGCTTCATTACATGGTGTAAACCCTAACTTCCCATCTATGGCTGATACGGCACCGCACTTTGCAGATGGTGGACATATTCCAGAGTTTTATTCTGAAGGTGGTGCTAAGAGTAACACATATGTTACTGGCGAAGGTGATGGTACAAGTGACAGCGTTCCGGCCATGTTAGCTAAGGGCGAATTTGTATTGCCAGCACATATCGTATCTGATTTAGGTAACGGTAGCAATGAGGCAGGTTCTAAGATTTTAGACGAGTTCTTAAAGGTTATTAGGGAACACAAACAGTCAAATGATTCTGATAGCTTGCCTCCTGATAGCAAGGGCCCATTGGGATATTTATCAATTGCAGTTAAAAAGGTAGGAAAATAATGGCTTCAGCCTTAGACTCATTAACGCAAGGAACCGCAACCCAAACCACTACGATGCCATCGTGGTATGACCAAGCACAACAAAACGTTGTAAGTGGGGCAACGGCAGGAGCTGCAAATGTTCCATCGTTACAAAATACAGTCGCTGGTACAGCAATTAATAATTTAAGTAATCCTGCAACTAATCCATTTACACAAGCTCAGGGTTCTCTTAATACTATTGCTACTGGTGCAACAAACCCTTGGACTACAAACGCTACAACTGGCGCAGTAACACCAAATACTAATACGGCTATGGGTGGATTATTTGCTGCACAGAATCAACAATTACAAGGGCTACTACCAAGTTATGTAGCTCCAGCTGATGCTGGCGCAATTGCAAGTGGTGGATTTGGTGGTATGAGAGATGTATCTGCTGCCGATACAGCAGTAACAAATGCTCAAAATGCCTTAACTGCACAACAAATGCAGGCGGCATTATCTAACCAACAGACTGGTGTCAATGCGGCAACAGGATTAACTAACGTAGGTACTCAAGGCACTTCTACTGAGACAACATTAGGCCAAGCACAGCAAGCATCACCATTGACAGCAACAGCTGACTTAGCTAATATCTTAGGCACCATTAAAGCTCCAACAGCGGTTACAAATACGCAAACCCCATCGATGTTACAAAACATTACAGGGCTTTCAAATTTAGGTTCTGCAGCTAATAGTTTATTAGGAGCTGCAGGAGTCAATACTGGATCAAATTTATTGTCAACGATTACAGGGCTATTTAATGGTACGCCAAGTACAACCGGAGTAGATGCAGCTACAGGCATGATTAATAACCAAGCGCCTATAGACACAGCTACAGGAACTACAAGCCCAGCAGATAACGGTTTAATTAACAATATACCAGTGGGTCCAGATTTATCTAATACTAGCACTGATACTACAGGATCTTCTGCTTTAGATGCCCTTAACTCTTCACTTACAGGGGCTTAATAAATGGCCGGATTAGATTCAATAACACCAACGGACGAAACCCCAGTAGATACGGCCGTAACTCCTTCTGCTCCTTCGGGACTCGCTGGGTATACATCTATTGCTGGCCCTAAAGGTACTAAAACACTTTTAGATCCTACAAATTCAGAAGCTATTCTTAAAAGAATGCAAGATCAGCTAGATGCTCGTACTGGTCCTATGGCTTCTTTTCAAAGTAACATGAAGGATGCTATAGCAGCTTGGGCTCCGTATACTCAAGTCAATGCAGCTATGAGCCAACGTGATCAAGATAAAAGAGCTGAACAGACTGATACTGATGCTATGCAAATGCAAATTGCAAACTTCAAAGCACAACAAGCTTTACAAGCAGCTAGTCGTCAAAACTTTGGTGATGTGCTTGCTAAATATAATCAAGGTACACAAGGTACACAAGGTACACAAGGAACACAAGGTACACAAGGTACACAAGGTACACAAGGTACACAAGGTACACAAGGTACACAAGGTACACAAGGTACACAAGGTACACAAGGTACACAAGGTACACAACTTCCGATAGACCCGGCAGTAATGGCTAACATTATGAGTTTGGCTCAAACAAATCCGGAAGCCGCTCAAGCAGAATATACTAAAGCATTAGCAGCTCGTTCATTACAAGCTGGAAAAACAAAGGGTGACTTAACACTAGCTCAATACAATTATGAGCATAACCCGGCTATGATGGAACAAAGACAGTGGGCTATTCCAGGTCAACCGGGCAAATACTTCTTTGGTAGTATTGTGGATTTTCAAAAAGCATTTCCAAACAACCAGCCTGCTCCTACCGCTGGTGCTCCTACCGCTGGTGCTCCTACCGCTGGTGCTGAAACTCCCCCGAGTTTTGACGTACATAAATCTTATGGAACCCCTGCTAAATTATTAGATAACTTATCTGGTGCTGAGAGTTCACAAGATCCATATGCTATTAATCCAGTCTCTAAAGCATTAGGACGGTATCAATTTACACCAGAAACTGCTGCCATGCTTCATAAACAGGGTGTTAAGTTTAATCCATTTGATGCAGATGAATCTCGTGCTGCCGCTGATTACTATATTCAACAATTAGTTAAACAAAATGGCGGCGACTATACAAAAGCTATGATGCAATATGGTGGTTTCAAAAAAGCTGATCCTACTAAATATTTATCACAAGTAATGAATGGTGTTGACTTAGGTAATGCTCCTACTGCTGCTCCGACTGCTGCTCCTACTGCTGCTCCTACTGCTGCTCCTACTGCTGCTCCTACTGCCGCTCCTACTGCCACTCCTACTGCCGCTCCTACTGCTGCTACAATGAGCAAAACTCAAGCCCCTATTACTCCTGTACAAGCTATTGTACAACCCACTGGACAAGCCCCCGTAGCCGTTCAACATATTCCACACGCTTGGGGTGAATCAACTGAAGCTTCTAAAACCATTGATCAAAAGAATGCTGATTTAGATGCCGCTGCTTTAGGTGCCACACAAAAAGTTGGTCAAGCAAAAGCTACTTCTACAGCTACAGCTTTAGGAACTGATTCAGCTAAACGAGAGTCTGCATTAAGAGCACAAAAAGACTCAACATTAGCCACAATGCGTGATGCTGATCTAGTTAGTAACCTTGCTATAAATTCACCCCATTTATTTGCTCCAACGCAGCAAGGTGATATCACATCAATAACACGTTCCATATTTGGTGATAAGTTGCCAATCGTTGGGGGCAATCCAGAAAATATTGTTCAGCAAATTAAATACTCACCTGAAGAAATTGCTAATCGTAAAATGGCGGATGATGCGTCTGCACGATTACAGATTGATTTTGCTAAACAAGCTTTTGCAGGAACTCGTATGGAACAATCATTCTTGCGATTAGCTCAACAAGCTAAGGGTGTGGGGACAAATTCTTCGGCTTCATCAAACGTATTAGCCGCGACTTTAATGAAAGCTGCAGCTCAATTAGTGCAAGCAAAAAATGAAATGCTGGATCAATATCATACCAAATACGGTCTTGATGCTCCTTTTGAAGTCTTAGAATCATCCCCAGCTTATAAGCAACTAGAAATTAAAACTAATAACAATTTAGCAAAACAATTTCCTTCACATTTTAAACCAATTTCATCATTCGACGCATATAAAAAGGGGCAAATTTAATGGCTGATGGAACTACTGAAAACCCTTCTATAACGGCTGAAGATCCCTCTATAATAGCTCAAGCTCGTCAATTAGGCTCAGCACATGGTATTGATGTAGATAAAGCAGTTACTGAGGGCGCCGGATCTTATGGTGATTTTGTAAATGAATACAAAACTCAAAGGGCTCCCGGAGATATTGAAGATTACGCTGGAGGTTCTTTAGAACATCTTACTTCTCCGGAACAACAACTTAATGCAAAAAAATTAGGTGAAGAAGCAGGTGGTGCAGCTTTAGCAGCTCAATTTTTACCAAAAAAATTAAACCCTATTGAATCTTTTTCAGATTCATTAGCATCTAAATTAAAACCTACAATTGCTGAAACTCCTAATACCGTTCAAGCTTCTGAATTATTTAATGTGCCAAAGAATTTTCAAACAGATCCTGCATATAAAAGAGGGTTCCCTTCCCCATTAGATAGTGTTGCAAAACCTATCGCCACTCCCGAGCCCGTAGTTCCGGGGGATACTTATTATTCTGAACATGGGTTATCAGAGCCCGCTGTTAAAAATGTTATCGTAAATGAAGATATTTCTGCGGGAAATGCTGCAGCAAGAAAAGCTGGTACTATGGGAGTCGAAGAGTTACCTATAACAAGCCATAGTATTCAAGGTAACAGCCGAATTCTTACACCGAATGCAACTCCAGAGGAGTTAGCCCAAGCTAGAATAATCGCCCAATCTAAAGCAGCCCAAGCAGCAGAAGAAACAGCTAAAGCAGAACAATCTGCAAGAGAAGCGGCTATTGCAGAAGCTCAACGGAAGGCTGCAGCTACACAACAGCAAATAGCAGATGCAGCCACAGCTCGTAATGAGGCTGCTAGAACTTATAGAATAAATCAAGGTGCTGCAAATGCCTTATCTTCTGAAAGAGAAGCTCAGGCGGCTAGAGCTGGTATGTCAAATTTAGATAAAGCAAAAGCTATGTATCAAGCTATCGGTGAAAGTCCTGTGGGTTCAGCAGTGGGTAAGACACTTTCAGTAGTTAATAAAATACCCTTTGCTAATAAAATATTACCTGCTGCATCAATAGGGGATATGGTATACCAAGGAGCACAGGCAAAAAACTATTATGATCAAAATAGGCCTTTACAAGCTTTTATTAGTGGAGTTGGCGCCCTTGGTGCTGGTGCTTCTGCTATTCCATCGTTACCATCCAAAGTCATTGGTGGGGGATTAGCTACGGCAGCCCCTATACTTAACAGTCAAATTGATAAAGCTTATGTAAATCCTAAGCAATATATGAAAGATGCACTCGATATGGCCTATGGCCAATCAAACTTTAACCCTGCAGTAAAAAAGTTTGATGATGGTGGTGCAGTTCAAGCGGTTACTGATGCCGCGTCTTTACCCTTTATTCAACATAGCTTTTGGTATGAGAATAACCTACCGCCGATGCTAGATAAGTACAGTAACAAGATTGGACCTAAGCGTATTGAGGGTGGTCCTAGAGACACAGCGGCTGAATTTGCTGGTGCTGCAGACTACGGTCAACGTACTCCAGATGATTACTATAGAGCCCTACAGGACGCAACATATTACCAAAACACGAGCAACACTGGTAAAAATGCAGCGGATAACCTTACACAAGACGCCGCTGGATTGGCCTTAGGCACATGTAACCCACTGATGTCTAAAAAAAATATCGTTAAACAAGCCGTTAAGTATGGCCTGTCTAACGACTTTAGTGAATAACTACTTACGATATCTCTGACCTATCCATCCCTCTGCGGCTAAAAGATTCGTCACAAGATAGTTCTCGCCTATGAAACGTATGTCCTTTATGTTGACCGTATTTCCCATTGAGGCAACCATAAACACATTCTGGATCAAATCCAAAATTTTTAAAAGCTTTTTTTTTCCAATAAGTTGTCCCTATCTACATATACTAATACATAATATATCAAAACTATTACCTATTTTTTATATCTATTATTTGTCCAATATTCTGCCGCTAGTGGAAAGGTTGGTGCCCACATTGGAGGATTGACCATAATATCAACTATCTCATTGGGATCAGTACCTTCATCTGCAATGACTAATACTTCATCGTGTACACTCATACAGATATCATAGCCTGCTTCATCTAAATTCAGCATAG
>Ga0316217_10000731_pt1 | contig 45518 bp, 41 predicted proteins | sample 1anoAmetaG_FD_203633 | JGI IMG/M metagenome (GOLD analysis project Ga0316217, IMG submission 203633) | Freshwater microbial communities from Trout Bog Lake, Wisconsin, USA - 1anoA | ecosystem: Environmental > Aquatic > Freshwater > Lake > Hypolimnion/Profundal zone | place: USA: Wisconsin...
TGATTTGCTCCATCCGTTCATCCGCAAGCTGCCGCCTGAGTTGGACGAGGCGGGTTTGGGAGTCGGCGATTTCGCGTTTGAGCAGAGCCAGATTGTCGTTCCCGGCCATGGCCCTGCGGTTCTGGTCGCCCCGGTCGGTGCGAATCCCCCTGTCCTCCATCGCCTGCGCGGTGGGGCCGAGATGCGTGGTCGGCAGCCGGTCGATCCCCTGGTCTTCGAGGCGGCGGTGATCGACCCGCGCCTCGTGGCCGTACTTTTCGAGAGCGCGGTTCTGGTATGCGTCCCAGCGTTCCCGCCAGTGTTCGAGCAGCTCGTCGTCGTTCCAGTCGCGGTTCTTGAGGCCGAACCCCCCGTCACCCTCGATGCGGCGCATGGTCAGGAGGACATGGGCATGGTGGTTTCTGCCGTCGCCGCGCCGGGGCGGGGCATGGATGGCGATGTCGGCGACCATGCCGCGATTCACGAATTCGTCCTGTACGAATTCGCATACCAGCTTGACGCGCTGCTCGTGGGTCATTTCGCAGGGCAGGGATAGCTCGATGTTGCGGGCGAGCTGGGCGGTGCCGCGCTTCGTGCTTCGGTCCTCGCGGCGCTCCACCTGGTTCCAGAGGCGCTGCCGGTCGAGCATCCAGTCCGGGGCGTTATCGGGGGTGAGTATCTGGGTATAGAGAACGGACCAGGCGCGGCGGGTATAGTCCTTAATGTCGCCGGTTCGCTCGTCGCGCAGTTTCTCGCCCGCCCGGTAGGCGGCGGCAGCGACGGCGGACTGGCCGTTGGATCGGGAGAGGATGGCGGCGGAGAGGCGGTATTGCGCCATGCGTCACCGGCCTTGGCCGCCTGGCCGGTGGGCCGGGGCCGTCCTGATCCAGCGGGGAAACGCTGGCCGTTGGTGCCGGAGAGCGGAAGCTCCGGCGCGGGAGGTCTCGGAGGGGCAAGGCCCTTCCGGGTCCAGGTCCAGGGCGGGAAGGCCCTGGCGCGTATCCAATCCGCGCAGGGTTGGCCTGGGTCGAGGGGCAGGGACGCCCATCGGCGTGGGTGAAGGGGCGCGAAAGCCCCTCCGGAGCGCAGAGGCAGCGCCTTTGCCGCACACATTGGGCCGCTTTTTGGCCCAATGTATAAGTGCGCACTCGCCTAGCTCGTGACACCAGCTCCGCAGCATCGCCGTCACCCCAAAGCGTTTTCGGCACGGCCCTCTTCGATGAATCCTACCCGCGCGGGGTTGCTATTCCGCAAACGTGGGACATATCCGGGTATGTTTCGGGGGAGGCTGACAGCGGGGAAGGGAGGCTATTGGGCAGGACGGACAGAATCGGCTATCGGCGGGTCGGCGGGATCGGTGAACGCCAGTCGCCATTCGGGGTCGGCACTTGGCATTGGATCGGCAAGGGCAGGGTGTTGCGGCGTTGGACCGATAGGCGCCGCAAGTCTCTTCTGGGAGACGACGCGCTGGCTCTCGCCAAAGTGAACAGCGAGTTTCGGGAGATTCAGCGATCCGGCATACCGGGGTATGCAGACGCGCATCAGAGCTAAGCAGAGCAGGGGTTCAGGCGGTAACGACAATCGAACAGGAGGCAGATATGGCGCATGTCCGCAAGACCATCGAGGAATTGATCGCCGACGAGGAAAAGAAGAGCGAGCAGGCCAAGGTAAGGCTGGCCGAACTCAAGTCCCGCCAACGGGACGAGGAACGCAAGCGGGACAATCACCGCAAGATCGTCGTGGGAGCCGCCATTATGGCGCACATCAAAATCGATGGGCGGTTCCGCAAAGACGTTCAGGACGCCTTGAACCTGGCGGTGACCGATCCCAAACACAGAGGCGTCATCCCCGATCTGCTCAACGAGCAGGCTTTTCAGGAGGCGATGCGGGCGGCGGCGACAAAGGCAGCCGTGGAAGCCGCCGATGCTAAAGAGGCGGCTGACGCGGCGGGGGCGGCAAGCGAGGCAAGCGAAGCGGGGCCGAAGCGTCCGCCACAGCCAATCAGGAGCGGGACGGACACCAAGTCAAACCCTGCGGCCTGACAGAACCATCCAGAGACACACGAATATCGGGCAGGGCGGCGCTAAGACGTACAACCCTGCTCTGCCGGATGGCGTCATTCCTACTTTGATTCGGGGAGGAATATGCCAGGACAACTTGTGCCAGTGCCGGGAGGGAATGTGCCGGTTCGACCGGCGCGGTTCATCCCAGAGCTTCCCGCCGACATCCCGATCATGCCCGGCCAGGTCCAGGCAGCCGGACCGGCGCGGCGGTTGCCGGTCGGCCTCATTCTGGTCCTTGCGATTGTGACGCTGGGGGCGCTGGAGTGGTTCCACATCCGCTATTCCGACTATGACAAAAACCAGATCGATCCCGTCGTGACGCGGGCGATGGTCTCCCATGTCCCAAAGGGAACCCGCCTCCCTGTTATGCTCCGGGGCGGGCCGCGCATCCTCCAGATCGGGAACGCCGACGTTCAGTATCAGGGGCAAATCCCGACGACATGCGTCCAGGTCAAAGTGTTCTATCCGTCAACCGAAGCCGAAGATGTCAAGGTCGATTACCCGAACCTCACCTGCATCGAGGGGCTGAGATACCCGATTCACTGAAACGGGTCCGCGCGCCCGGTTGCGCGAAGAAGGGACGTTTATATGTCCACACTGCTCGGCTCCGCCGCCTGGAGCACCGATCCCGGACACTGGCGCTACAACGACCTTGGGAGCGGCCCTGCCATAAGCATGGATGGTGGGCGTTTCCTGCTGCTGGGCGAGAACCCGTATATCCACGGCAATCTGCATGTGCGCGGGCCGATTCAGCACATCCTCTCGATTGCGCAGACGCGCTCCGGCAAGGGTGTTTCGCTCATCATTCCGAACCTGCTCACCTATCAGGGGGCCGTGCTCGCCGTCGATCCCAAGGGCGAGAATGCCTGGATCACGGCTGCCCACCGGCGCGACAGGCTCGGGCAGAAGATCGTCATCCTCGATCCCTGGGGCGAGGTCAACCGGCGCTATGGATCGATGGCCGGAATCTCCGAAACCGTCTCCCGGTTCAATCCGCTGTCCATCCTCAATCCCGGCTCCGATGAATATGTGGACGATCTGGCTTACCTGGCCGACGCGCTCATCATCACCCAGGGCAGCAGAGACCCCCATTGGGACGACAGCGCGCGCGAGCTGGTGGCCGGTCTCATCGCGTTCGTGGTCGAAAGTCCGGCGTACCGTGATGCGGCTTCGCTCGGCGTCGTGCGCGGGCTGCTCAATCTGCCAGGGCCGGAATTGCGCATCGCGATCAAGGACGCGATGGCGCTGGAGCGGGGCAGCATCGCGAGAGCGAAGCTCGCCCGCTTCGATTCCGACAGCCCCGAAACCTTGTCGATCATGTCGTCGGCGCGCACCCAGACGGCGTTTCTCGACAGCGAGGTTCTGGCGCGGAACATGGACGAGTCGGATTTCAGTTTCGAGGAACTATGCGGCGGAAGCGTCTCGATATATCTTGTGCTGCCGGTGGACAAACTGGAGACCTATGCGCGGTGGCTCCGCCTCATGGTGTCAATCGCGATCCGCGCGGTCGCGCGCGGCTCAGGGGGAACCAAGGCGCTGCAATTAGCCAGGCCGCAAGTCCCGCACGGCCTCCCGGCGCTCTTTGTGCTGGATGAGTTCGGCACCATCGGCAAGCTTAACGCGGTCGCGCAAGCTTACGGCCTCATGGCCGGTCTGGGCATGATTATGTGGGTGTTCGCGCAGGACTTGAATCAATTGAAGCGCGACTATCCGGAGCATTGGGAGACCTTCATCGGCAATTCGCAGGCGATGACGTGCTTCGGGGTCATGGATAATTTCACGGCGGATTACATCAGCAAGATGCTGGGCACCGCGACCATCGAGCAGGTCAATGTCTCCACCTCCAGCGGCACGACGGTTGCGCCCTACGTACCTGGCGGACCGTTCTGGAAGTCGCAGCGAACCTCGATCCAGGCCTCGACCGGCTATTCGAGCCAGACGCTGAGCCGTCCGCTCCTGAATCCGGACGAGATTCGCGGCCTCGGCGGCAATGAATGCCTCATCATCGGGCGCTTCCCGCCGATCAGGAGCCGCCGGATCGTGTATCACGAGGATTGGGATTTCCTGCATTGGGCGCGCGAAGACCCGCACCATCCGCGCACCGAAGAGGTGCGCTGGCGCTCGCTTCAGCGACGGCTCTATGAAATGGGATCGGTCGCGCGGCTGCTCAAGGAGTACAGAGCGGAGGTTAAACCGCTCAAGGGCGGACGATACGAAGTGAAAAGCACTGACGGAAACTTCACGCGCATATTCTCCAGCGATACCGAGCTTTGGAGGTGGACGTATCTGCTCGTCATGGACTGCGTGGATCATGCGGCATTGAATCAGGCGGCGTAAGCGCCAGGGCGCAGATGTGCTGTAACGGCGGTATCCCAAAACCGCTGAACAGTTTTTCAGAAGGTTGATCTCTCTGCATTGGAGGAGGAAACAATGAGACGCCAAGACGTTGCGATAGCACTATTGTGGGCCGCGATACTCATCGTCATTGGGTTGGTGGTGCGTTATGCCCTTGGTCCTTTACTCCAAGCAACAGCTCAAGTGTTAGCTGCCGTAGTTAGCGCTATGGCCATTATATTGGGTGGCATACTTACTCACGCTTTTACGCAAATCAGGGAGCAAGATCTTGCACAACGAAAAACACAACAGGAAAATTATAAAACCTTGTTGGCTAAGATTGACCAAGTAATTCGTACTCCGAATAGCCCGAATGACGAATTCGTTAAGGTTCATCTTGAGTCCTGGGTTGTCGGTTCGGCTGAAGTGATCCAGTACACACGAGAATTGTTGGATTCGACGACGCCTGAGAAACGGAAGGAGGCACTGGAACAACTTCTCAAGGCTATGCGCAAAGACGTTGGTTTATCTTCCACAGAGCAACACCTTGGAAATATTTTCCTGCCGCCAGCGACGGCCGGTGGCCTGCCCCCTGCCAAATAGCCTGACTTCAACGGGGACTATGGACAGACAAAACGTGGGAGGCCGAAGTTGCATGAGGCGGTGATCGCGGAGGGGATACGATCAGTGACGCTGCTCCCAGCAGCATCGCGATCAGAGGGATAGCTGCGGGAGCCAGAACACTAGCCTTTTTACAAGCACTATCCTCAGGCAAGCGTACTCCAACTAGAAAACTGGCCACAAGGCCGCCCAGTGCAACTATACCAAGTCCCAATGTTAGCGGTTCCATTTTTATCTCCATATATGATTTTGTGACGGCTCGCAGTCCCCAATTCACCTTATCCCGCCGTTATGAAAGTAATTCACGAATCCGCAACCGAAACAATTTTGGACGGCGGACGCACATAAAACTTCGTCTGGTGGCGCTTCTTCCTGCGGACCGAAGGGCCGCTTTATCCCCGTTCTGTGCTGTGCTTCTCCGGCCTGGAAGCGTATCTGGCTCCAGGATGGGTCTTACAAGCACGGCCTTTGGGTTAAAAGGGCGGTATTCGCCCCCTAACTTCCCCGCAGAGCATCGCGCCGCCATGCGGCGCTCATTCTTTGTATGAATCTGGGGGTGGATTCTCTCTGCGAAGCAGAATCGCTTGGAATGTCCGGTTTGGGCTTAAACAGCGGCGCTCCCAGGTCGCCTAACTGCGCGCGGTCCGGCACCGGGAAGTTTACCCGGTAGGCGTTGGTTTGCTGCTCGACGCGCTCGCGCCACACAAAGCGCCGGGTCAACTCGTTCCAGAATTGCGCGCCCCTGCGTACCATCCGGCGCGTGATGTCGAGGATGCCCGCGCGTTCAAGCCGTTTCAGCGCCTGGGCGATGGTCTGCATACAAAAACCGGTCTGTTTCTGAATCTGCTTATAGCTGGGGTCACAGCGCCCGCTCTTGGTGTCGAGGAAATGGCACAGCAACGCCCGCAGGACCATAAGGGCGGACTGCCCAAGCACTCCGTCGCGCTGGCCGGACGCCTTGGTGCTCCGCTCCAAAACCTCGGCGCGCTCCATGATTTGCGCGCGCGCCTTCGTCGATATCGGGCGGTGGAATTCGCCGCCGCGATCAAAGACGCTGCCTCTGCGCCAGCGGTGCTGGCATTTTTCCCTCGATTGGGGCGATTCGCAGGACATGGGCGTAATCGGCGGAAGATGGGCGAACAGCATGGCGTGAGTCTCCATTACGGTTGCGGGAGCAACCGCCCGGAGGGGCTGAATTTTGGCGCGAGTTCACCCGTTGCAAGAATCAGCTTGCAAACTTCGGGGATTCAGGGGATTCTCGTGATTGCGACACCACGAGATTTCCCCGGCCTCTAGCCGATATGCAGCCCGCCCCCAAGGCGGGTTTGCTATTTCTGGGTCTAGCTTGTCTCCAGAAGAGTTGCGAAACGTGTGGATTGCGGTTACATACACCCATCCACACAATTACACAGCCTGCCCGAGATTCTCGATCCAGTCGAGGCGCAAGCCTTAAATTGAATACCCGAGTATGCAGACAGGCCGAGAGCGGGGGATGGCAAGGGTCCGAAGAGGCGCGGGAATGGGCTGGACGCTGTGGCAGCAATGGCGGTGGCTGCGGCTTTTCTGGCTGCGCGCGGGAGCGACGTAGGAATCCTGCTTTGAACTGTTCAAGTGACGGTGAAAGGAGGGCAGGTCAATCGGAGTGTGAAACCGCTTCCTGTGTCAGTGTGGGGCACAACAGCGTGGACTTCGATAGTAAGCTTTTGCCCTACAGTAGCATTCCTTGGCACCCTCACTTTGATGCGCGTCGGTTCCCAGGTATCCATATCTGCGCCAGTGACTTTGCTCGTTTCCGCATACAAGCCGAAATTGATACCCGTGATCGTGACAAGGGAACCGACCGGCCCGGATATCGGCGTGAGAATCGGCACCCACCAATCGGGACGCTTCCTGGCCGCCCTTAACGCAAAATCTCGAATTGTTTCGTACTGATAGGACTGGCGGCAGTAGGCGAATAAGAGAAAAGCCCAAAAAAGAAGAGGCCCGAAGCAAGCGGTGAGAGCAACACGATAGTCATGCCACACCACATGCACATGGTGCCAAGTTCTCAAACGCCAATAGAAGACGCTCACAGCAAGGAAAGGAACCGACCAGATCAGTGAACGGAGAAGCGCAACTTGCGCGAATTGAAAATCAATCTCGCGGTGGGTGCGTGGCGGGTCCAGAGTCCAAATATCGACTTCGCCAGCCATCCTCTCTTTCAAGCCATCGCGCACCTGTTTGGCTGTATCATTTTCGTCGCGGACGGCAATTCGCTCAATCCTGCCCGCGAGGTATTTGATTGGTTTCCATCTTCCAAGTCTCAAATTGACTATTTGAATTATGCGGTGCGCGACAAAGCCGAAGATGTAGGAAAGGCCAACAGCCGACACGGCGAGATATGTCAGGTAGTGTTCAAAACTATGCGCAAAGGATTCGGGATTGAGCCCTATGCGCCTCCACCCCATTACGCAGAAAAAGAGGCTGGCGACGTAGACAGAGCCAGCTATCGTCATCTCGATCCAGAGCGCCCCGGTCGTCATGGGCGAAATTATACCCTCACACCCGTAGGGAGGTCTGAAAGAGCAAGGAATTTCGTTTCGTGCGTGAAATCACGAATTACTTTCAGGACCGGGGGATACTGTGGGAGAGGGAGGTCAGGCTATGGGCTCTTAACCGACGGGAAAAAGCAATGTTTGGAATAAAGTGGAAACTTTGGAAACAAGAGGATTTGGACTACGGCCTGTGGTCGTCAGCTCGGGATGGCGATGTGTATTGGGTGGAGAGATTACTCGCAGAGGGGGCAAATCCACACTGGCAGCATGATGCTGCGCTGCGTGACGCAGGGTTTGGCTGCCATGATTATGTGGTGAACGTGCTGCGCGCGGCCATCAAGAAACAGGATGCGCAACGGGAAATAGAACGGCTGGAACTCGAAAGACAGCGGCTAGAACTCGAAAGACAACAGAGTGCGCTGCACGCAGACACCGGACTGACGTTTGCGAAATCCGGGCCGAAAGATATCGATGCTCTGTTGCGCGAGGCGACAGCGGAGCAGGAGCAGATGCGGTATCCCGCCCGCGCGGGCGCACCGGGCAGGGACTATATTCCGCTGCCGCAGCTTTAGGTGTTCATACGTAAAGCGATCCTCCTTTCCTAGAAGTGCGGCTCCGGAGCGAAGCCGGAGCCGCGAGGCAATCATGCTGCCGCGAACGATTCTTTCTCGGCTTCGCTTTTCACGGCCTGCGGCTGCAAGCCATGCAGGTAGGCGGCGGCGCGCTCGGCCTGCGCGGCGGCGGTGAAAATCGCGCGCCTGTCGTTTTTGAGCACACGCAACCAGTTCTCTATATAGCTGGCATGATCGGGGCGCGGCTCCAGCGTCAAGCCAAGATCGGCGCAGAGAAAGGCGCTTCCGAGTTCGGCAATCAGTTCCTCGGCGGCATAGGCATGGCTGCCGAAGCGGTTGGAAAGGTCGCGGTTAAGGCGGGTTCTGTGGCCGCTCCAATGGACTGCCTCATGACCTAAGATTCCGTAAAAACTTTCCGCATCGCGGAAACTCTCGAACGGCGGCATCTGCACGAAGTCGAGGCTCGGAACGTAATAAGCTTTGTCGCCGCCGTGGCGTATGTCGGCTTTGGTGTTTGCAAAAAAGCTCTCGGCCTGGGCGATACGCTGCACGGGGTCGAGCGTGGGCGCTGCCGGTGCGGTGAAGTGAGGGGGCAACCCGTCGATCTGCTCGGCATTAAAAACCGTATAGCCTTTCAGAAATGGTATCTGGCGCTCGGTCTCTTCGCCTTTGTCGGTGGTCTCGGTGCGGGTGAAGCGGTCGGCAAAAACGACAAGCGAACCATGCTCCCCTTTGCGGACCTGCGCGCCAAGCTCCTTGGCCTGCTTGTAGGTCAACCATATCGGGCAGGCGTAACCGCTCGCGGTTGCAGTCATCCAGAGATTGAGCACATTGATTCCGCGATAGGGCTTTCCGTTGTGACGCAATGGCCGGGTTATTCTCCCGGCTGCATGTTCGGCGTTCCACGGCTTCAGCCAAGGGCGGCACCCCTTTTCAAGTTCGGCAATAATGCGGTTCGTGATTCGGCTGTAAAGGTCGGTCTTTTCCATGATCTGCACTCCTTTGGGTTCGAGGTTTCAGCGCGCGGCTGTGAACCTCTGCCCATCGGCGAGATCGGGGGGTGCAAGCGGAGTGGCAAAATCGATGGCGAGTGGTGCGGGCGCAGGGAGCGCAGCGACTGAGCCACGGTCGCTGTCTATTTTGATCGAAGCGCGCCGGCGGGGCGGCGTCCCCAAGGAACCCGCGCTCGCGGGTTTTCATGGCAGCGGCTGCGGCCTAGAAGAAGGCTTGCGCGTTATGTCTGGCTACGAGAAATCGAATACAAGAATGAGTGGGTCACTTATCTTTCTGGTGACCGTACCAGTATCCGATAAGCGAACCGATCAGTCCGGCGGCTAGTTCCTTTGTAATTTTGTCACGCCACAGAAGAGCGCAAAGAAGGATTAACAGGAATGCGCTGAAACCAAGGCCGATGCAGTTGGATTTCCAAGCGAGCGCCCTCTGTGCCGCAGCTTCTTTAGCCTGCGCCTCAGATTCCTTCAGCTTGCTTTCCGAACGCTGTTTTATCAGGTCAGCAATGGCGCTGACCGCATCTTTTAAGGTTCCACTGTTCAGAAAATTAGCAAGAGCGAGGAAAAGAGCCTTTTTCCCTTCTCCCTCAACACTCTGCTGTTCTCTGTCATTGCCATCCGTATCGTTTTTGTCGTTGCCGTCCTCGTTATCGGCGTCACTGGATTCCTCAGCCTGGAACTCCAAATTATCGATGCGTTCTTCGAGTTCCTTTTCACGCAGACTTGCTTCTACTTTTGCCACGCGCTCTTCGAGAGAGGCAAGTTTGTCGTCATTGGGTAGTGATGTCATTTAATGAGAGCCGTCGAAGTGTCATTCTACACCTCGGAGCAGGCGAGATCGACGAGCTATATGGTCACCGCCAGAGCTTCTCGAACCTGGCCGGGTTGGTGGCGGTGTACCTGACGGTGTGCTGAATGTTCCGGTGTCCGAGATAGTCCTGTATCAATCGAGTGTCCGCGCCCTGGTCGGCAAGGGCGAAGCCGCAAGCGTGGCGCAGCATGTGAGGATGGGCGAGCAACGGCAGGGACGCGGCGGCGCTGTATTTCCGCAAGGCTAGGTTGACGGTGGATCGATGCAACGGCTTTCGCTGTTCGCTGACAAAGAACGTCTTGCCGGTCGGCTTCATCCGGGCGCGCTCCCTGAGCCATGCGCCGATGGCGCGCAGCTCGTCGCCGCGTAATGGCTGCGTCGTCGATAGCCCGTTCTTCAATCGGGCGACGTGCAACACGCGGCTTTCGGTGTCCACCTGGTCGAGTTTCATCCGGCAGGCTTCCGAGACGCGCAAGCCATGCCGGAACATCAGAAGCAACAGGCAACGGTCGCGGGCCTCGTTCCGGCTGCCCTTAACCGCCTCGATCAGCCGTTCAACCTCGCGCCCGGTGAGGTGCTTGCGGTCGCTGCCGTCCCGGCCCGTGGTCCTGCTTTTGCGTCCGTTCATCGTTTTGTCGAGAGTTTACCCCGTGAGACGCCCCGGAAACCCGCATAAACAGGGCCTGGAGCTTTTGCAGTATCGACAAAATGTTTCATTTTGTCGAGAGGGAAGCACGGGGGACTAAAAAAAGCTCTCGAAGAGTACAACAGCCTTCTGCGGAGGCAGGGCCTGGTGGCTCTTGCTCATCGTTGTGCTCGTGGGGGCTGCCATCCCAAGACGGGGCCGACATGCACAGAAATGCCGTAGGCATATGATTCCTGCTGGTACGGTGCGCCCCGATAAAGTACCGCGTCGCATTTTTCGGCTAGCATCCGATAGAGACCGTTGTCAGTCCCGCAACTGTACAATAGGGCCACGCGGAAACGCTTCTCTTCGTGAGAAGCTACTACCGTCATATAAAGAGCTTTCTCATCGGGTTCGCTTACTTCAACACTCCAGCCAGCGTCGCGCAGTGGCCGGACAAGATCGCGCATACAATCTGCCGACAGTATGGCTCCGCGAAGTGTTACACCATTATCGGTTGGCATCTCCGGAACAAGCCGACCATGCTTTTGGTAGCGATCTTGTTCGATAATCTTCAGTTGCATCTGCGCTTCGGCTTGGAAACGTGCTTGCTGCCACAGGAGCGTACTGTCGTCATTCATCTCGGGGAGCATGAATGAAACATGGTGACTTGCGTCGTACCAGGACTCGATTGCGGCCAGCGTTGTGAGTGCAACTATCAAACGGCTGAAGTTGGTCATCTGCTGCCAGGAGGACGCTGTTCCGTGTGCAAACATATGCCTGTTAAGCCATGTAAGACCTCTATAGTCATCTGTGTTGCAGAAGAAATAGTTTTTGAGCCAACGGCGGAAAGTTTCAAAGGCGAATACTCGTTCATCTTGCCCAAAAAGATAGTCCGCCGTCGTATATTCGTTCGGAACCCACATTCCCTCAAAATGGAGATCGGCTGCAGTTCGAATGGCACGGTCGATGGCGTGATCGATCTTCTCCGGAGCCGTCGCGTGGGGGGCCAGGTCCGAAACAATTCTAGTCAAACTCCCCTCAATCGCCGGAATGAGCGCGGCGATGCTGGCCGCTCTATACCCGCTGTAGACGCCCAGATATGCCTCTCGTGCTAAAGGAACAATTTCCTGCAGACTCCTGGCCTGAGGCATGATTTGGGCGATACATACGGCCTGGAAGGCAAGCGTATAAAGCATCGATGTATGATAATCGAAAAGCTCTATCGCTCTCTCCTTCGTGCAGTCTTTAACGGCGGCCAGCATCTGTCCAATCTTGCCCATTGGCAGCCATAACGGGGCAAACCATTCCATTTTCTCCCACAGCAGTGCTTCATCATCTTTTGCTTTTCGCCGAATACTCCATAATCCATCCCCTGCCGGGGCGCTTCTAGGGAAGCACGCCTTTCTGCCGCCGACCTCCAACACAATGCTCGGCGTCGGATGGAAAGCGCCGACATCACGTGCGAGTGCTACAGGATCGGCCAGCCCCATGTCGCTCGCCCATTTCGTTATGAGTTCAGGCGTTAGGGCCTCAAGCGACGGCTCGCTTAGCGCTCGCCGCCAGATACCTAGGAATTTGCTATTGAGATCGGATGGGAGTTCTGGCATCGCGGTTCCTTTTGGGCAACGCTTCGCAGGCCGACGCTCGACAAAATAGTTTATTTTGTCGAATCTTTGTGTAGACGGCCTCCATTTGCATCGCAGAACGTGAGGCCGTCATGAACTCGGATAATCTCATTTGCAAGTGGTTCGATTTCGTAACGCTTGCCTAGTATTTCGAAAATTCCTGCGTTCACGTAATAGGCCCTGAACATGTGCGCGGGCGCGTCATCTTCTGGAAGTAGGCCAACGTATTCCGGAAAGATGTACCCAGCGATGCCATCCGAAACATAAGCATCGAGTTTTTCATCAAAATGCTCCATCTCGTTTCGGAGACCACGGTTCTTCAAGGGGCTGTCCTCTGTCACCCCAAGAGCTGTTCTTAAAAGCTCGGCCCGTGCCTGACCTCCTCGAACCGGCCAGAAATAACGGGACAGGGCTGCTCCATGAATCATGACATTTTGAAGATTGTTCAGCAGCTCTCCGCTATTCAGCGCTTGCAACGATTCGCCGCTACTTCCGTCCGCTATTTTTTGCAAAGCATCGCTGATACGTTCGATGGAAGCTATAGCTGCACGGGAATTAAACAGCATGGCTTGAATGTAGAACGCCTCGTAAGGCGGCCAGATACCAAAATGAGATTGGGCCATGTTTTCCACCACGGTTGTGATTCCCTCTTCTCTATCCAGTAGTTGTAGTATCCCCGGAATCGCCGTGACGCCGGAAGCGCCCACGTCTCAGCGCGGTCGCTATGGTATCCGTCGGGTAGTCGATCTTCGCGCGGAGAACTTCCTCGATCAATGTGATCGGAACTGAATCCGGGTAGCCAGCTTCGACCCACGGGATGATTTTGTCACTATAGGCTTCTTCTTCCTGCCACTTCGTCCAAGGGATAAGCCGATCATGGGCTATCTTCGACAGAAAAAGAAAGGCTATATTCGGCTCGTTCATGAACTCAGGGTCCGCAGAGGGCAGGTGGTAGGGCGAGCACTTACCAACAGCGTCTTCAATCTGTTTGCGGGAAGCTGAACGGTAGTCAAAGAAGGAGATGCAGCTTCGTTGGCGGAAATACGAATTGGTTGAACCGAATATTGTGGAAAACTCCCCGTTGGCGTTCGCTCGAATCTCTCCAGCGGCGCGAATCTGCTCAAAAACATTTAGCCGCGTCACATGGAAGACGCGGCCAAGCAGAGATGGCAAGAGGATAGAGTCGAGTTGACCGCTATGAAGATCGAGGTCGGTTATCTTCACCGTCAATCTCTCGCGATTCAGAATGCCGCAAGGCGTCTGTCGTCTGTTTCGTCCAGAGAAAACACTACTTTGCCAGTCTTGGCTTGAGGATCGATGGTGATTTTGGCAAGTATTGGCCGTCCGAATGTAATCATCACGCCATCCTTCTCTAACTTCCCATTCTCGGCCAACTTCGTGAAATCTTGAAAGGTGAGTTCTATATTCATTTTCCCATTGTAGCTCAGGATGTTGGCGGGCGATTCTTGGCCGTTCGTGTTTCTCCGCCCCTGCCCCTTGTCAGTAAATACCTATATGCATATAGCCATATAGCTATAGCGCTAGGCGAAAAGTCCGGAGAGAAGGTACGAGCGAGGCCGAAACCCGCATAAGTCACGTGTTTCGCCATCGGGCTTCGTTTTGCATAATCTCCCGAATGTTCTGGGTAACGCTTCTGTGCTGTTCGCGTTGTTTGGCGCGGCGGAAGGTGCAGACGGCAACGGTCGCCCGCTTGTCGATCGAGAGACGCGACGGCTGCACGATCTCGATATGGATAATGCCGATGTGATCGTAATGCCCGGAGTAAAGTTCGGAGCGGCCTGGAAACTCGACGATCTGCTTAAACGTCGTCGTCTTGGTGTCGCCCTCCTGCGGCGTGGAGTGGGAACGAACGCCGCGAAAAAGGACGTTACTCACATCCTGATCCTGGCTGGTGGCATCGACCTCGGTTATGATCGCGAGATACGTTTCGGAAAACGCATGAAGATTGTAAAGCCTTTTCGTCTGGCACACGCCGCTACCGACGCGTTGCAGTTTGTTCATTTTGTCCTGGTCGGAATTTACGCTCTCGACCTTGACGCGCTTACATTCGAGGACGACCGCCTCGTCCGGCGACAGTGGCGGGCAGAGGATTAGGTCGAGGTCGCCTTCACCTGGCGCGTAGAACGGTGACACAACCTCTGGGCAATAGAAAGCGGCGGGGGGCAGGTGCAGCGCTTCGAGGATGAGGTCGCGGGAATTGCGGCAGAGCATGAGCCAGCGGACGATTTGCTTCTCGTCAAATTCCGTGACGCGCGTCGATCCATCCATGTAGGGATAGGTCTCGAAAAACCTGGCCTGAACAGACTGTCCAGGCGCGATATGGACGGTATCGAAGGTGCGTTGCCGGTATGTGAGAACCTCACCCATTCTTATTCCGGTTCATGCTTTGCCTTCGAGTAGGCCGCAGATCGCAGATGCCCACTTGATTGTGTCGTACACCATGCGGGAGTGCGTAGGTCTTGAGCCATGCGCCACTCCCTGTGTTTTGCGAATAACCTGGAGCGCCTGTGCAGCATGGTTAGTTGCACTGGCCATCTCACGAGCTGTGGTTGATGCCTCTTTTGCATCGATTCCGCAAGCGACCAGTTCTGCTTCCATTTCCGCGAAGATACCCAACCGCTGCATTGCAGTATTCACGCCACCTTGGAAGCAATTGGGACGGTCCTGCCAATTGTTCTTCTTGTAAACGGCCTCGATCACCTTATCGACGGCCCCACACGCAAGAGAAATGGCAACATCGTCATTGTCATTGTCTCCTTCCGCCAAGAACGTCATCGCCCGCGATAGATCGGCACGAGCTTGCTCCGGAAGATGCGGTATCTCGCGCGCATCAAACAAGGCCACGGGAACTAAAGTCCCATGAATATATTGATAGCCTTCTGGCACAGCTTCACGAACGGAAAAGCGCCGAGTGTGAAAGATTCTCAAGGTTCCGATGTGTTGTAAAATCAGGTGGACGTCGTCGTTCAGCGAATCGACTTCGAACCTAGACTCTGCATGCGCCTGATTCTCTTTGTCAGACACCAGTTTCCCAAACCTAATCGCCCCTTTGATTTTCCCTGGGGGTTGATCTCCCGCGATGATGTCGCCCTTCAGCCGGAAACTACTCCTTAATTTTGAATGTAATCGAACGTGTGCCCTGATTCGACGAGCGTCTGGAAATTCGATATGGCTGTCGATCATTGCGGGAACGGGCGCAAAAATTGCGACCTGCGAAGGCTCGCTCGAATTAAAAGTGATTACGCCAAGATAGCACCTGGCCAGTTCGTTGAAGCCGCCGTCGAAGCCACTGCGGTTGACTTGATCCCAAACCTCGGGAGTGTTTACGAAATATCGAAGTGTTCCGGGCAGTTCTGTGGATGTAGATTCAGCGGACCTCGTAGACTGAAAGACCAAATAGGGTGTAGGGTTCTCGATGCTGCTGTTGTTCGAGATGTAGCTCTTAAAGTTCTCCGGGGCGAATGTCGCCCCAAGCTTTGCAGTTACGCCGTCTACGCTCAATTCACCAGTCGTTAATTGATCTGCCAGTTCAGGCCATTTCGTTGCGGGTAAACATGCCAAGCCAAACTGTAACGGACCCTTTTCCAGACGGTGACCTGCCAAACGGATACGCATGTTCCGTCTGCAGACCGCCGGTGGGGAAATCGAAAACTGGATTAAGGTAACAACATTGTAGGTTTTGCCATTTATATCAGCAGCGATGGTGCGTACTTCGATGGTTTTGTAAGCTGCTTTAATGACTTCGATAAGTTCAGGTAGAGTGAATTGGATGCTCACTGTCCGGAGACCTCTTTAGTCATGGCGTAATTCAACGCAGGCAGGGCCTTCACGATCTTCACTGTTTCCAAGCTCACACAAATCACCTGACCGACGAGGCGGAGGATGTATTCGGGGTCGTCCTCGCGGTTGGGATCGTTGGTGATGCCACTGCGCTTGTCGGTGGAGACTTGGTATTGATCGATCACCCATTCCAGGGCGGAACGGTTGCCGAGGCGGTACTCGTAGGTTTCCGGCGGGATGCCAGAGAGGGTGAGAAAGTCGTTGTAGAAAAGCGAAGACTTGTCGCGGCCAAGGCGCATCTTCTCGACGCGGTAGCTGAGCTTGGCCTTGGGGGTTTCGATGCGCTCCAGGCGGTACTCGGGATGCTGCTCGTAATTGAGGTGGAGTTCGGCCAACTGCTTGCCCGCCGTGGCAAAGGCGCGAAAGTCGGGGGCGTAGGGAATGCGGGGAAGTTCGCGCTTGAGGTTGGCGGCGTACCGCTGGCGATATTCGGGCGAGTGGAGCAGGGCGTAGGTGTAGTGGAAAATGTCCCACTTGGTGACGGACAGGTCGTTGTAGTGCTTGCGGAATTCTTCGAGCGCCCAGTCGCTGATGTTCTCGCGCTCTTCGCCAGTGCCATCGGGGGATATTGTGAAAGGAAAATATCTGCTACCGCCTTGGGGCAGATAATCAGGAACGTTATCAACCGCCAGCGCGAACATCGGCCACTCGCCTCCCACTTTTAGCCAAATAGCAAGCGGTTGCCTCGGTCTTGCATGGCTGAACGAGTCCTCGGCTTTACCTTCTTCATCAACAACAATGTCGGCGAGGTATAGGAATTGTTTAGTGAACGGACGGTAGACTGCTGGAACGATGCGGGTGGAGTCAAACTCAATGACCTCGTTAGACTGGAGGTGCCTCTTTAGATTTCGACTCCACTTTAGCTTTTCGTAGTCTGCAAAATCGTCGATGCTTAGGGCACGTTTGGAGCGTATCCACCTCTCGCGCTCGGAGTTATACGCTTCGATGAACTCCGCCGTTTTCCGCGCAACGTCTCCGTTATTGAATCCATAAGCTATAGCGTCGCGGCCCGTGTAAACGCCGTGGCTGATCTCTTTGAAGATCACGGATTGAGTTGCCTTTCCGCGTTCCCCGATTTTAAGGAACCTCTCGAATTCAGGGGCTAATCCCTCCTGAAGCCAAGTGTCCCGCTTATCTGGGCTTATCGGTGTCCATTCCACCGAGCTTACTGAGCGGGCGCGGTCAAGTTCTCGATACTTCTGCTCTTTCGTCCACCACTGATCCAGTGCCGCGTACCAAATTTGTGCTTTTCTAGTATCCGTAAGCCCCGTTCTCAGCAAGATCGTGATGCTTACTCCTACTTGGATACCAAACACATTGTGGGTTGTGCCAGAGAGCTTCGGGTTCTTCCGAACATTGCCTCCGAGATCGAGTACGTAAATGGCATCAAAATCTTTCGTAAGTTCCCTTCGAAATCCGTCGAATGCAAGTTGCTCAATGAAGCTGTTATTCGAAACGAACGCTACAATGCCAGTCTGTCCTACTCTGTCGGACGCCCATCGGAAGGCTTTCACATACGGATCTCGCAGGCTAGACAAGAGCTTCGCCTGAGAATCTGCCGCATACGTCGCACTGATCCGGTCGTCAAGCGTTCGGTACTTACGGTTTTTGTTGTTGTCGTTTTCGTCCACCTGCCCCACGTTGTAGGGTGGATTTCCAATCACGACGAAGATCGGCGATTCTTTCTGCCGCTTCACGCGCGCCGTGTTTTCTTCTGACATGAAGGCGAGCATTGCCTGTTCGGGCTCTGCGAGTTCGAATGTGTCTGTGAGACAGATGCCCTCGAAGGGCCGGTACTGGCCGGTCTGCTCCATGTACTCGTGCTCGATGTTCATGCTGGCGATGTAGTAGGGCAGGAGCATGATTTCGTTGCAGTGGAGTTCGTGTTCGTACTTGTGGGGGAGGGCCGACTTGCGGGTTTCGCCGATCTGGCGAATGGTGCGGGTAATGAAGTTTCCGGTGCCGACGAAGGGATCGAGGATGTGGACGCCTTTATCGGCAAGCGATTTGCCGAACTCCTTTTTCAGAATGTCATCGACGCTGCGGACCATGAAATCGACGATGGGCTGCGGAGTGTAGACGATGCCGTGGGTATCGGCCTCCTTGCGCGAGAAACCTTGGAAGAAACGTTCGTAAACGGTGTTGAGAAACGCCTGCTTTTCGCTGTAGTCGTCCTTGTCGTCGGCGGCACGCTCGATGGCCTTGTAGAAGCGGTCGAGTTCGCTGAGGAACTGATCGCGGCTGAAGTGCCGCGAGGTCATGGACTGGATGACCTTTTCGATCTCTGAGGCAATGACGTTGCGGTTACGGAATTCCTCGGCGTGGAAAACGCGGCGAAAGATGCGCTCAGTGAGCAGGTGCTGAATGAGCATCTTCTCAACGGCTTCTTCGGAGAGATTCGGATTAATGGCCTGACGACAGAGCGAATAGAAGCCATCAAAGGTGTCGCGGAATACGCGGTTGCCCTTCTTTTCCGCCTCGATGAGATGCTGGGCGCGGTCGGCCAGCTCAGGGATGCGCTCCTTAAACTCACTGACGGCGGCTTCCCATTCGTCGTGATCGGGTTCGCGGTAGGCGAAGAACTCGTTGAGCAGCGTCGAGAGGTTCTTCGGGTCGCTGATGTCTTCGTTCAGCCCCTGGCGGACGCCGCGCTGATACAGGATGGCGCGTTCGGGAGCCTGGAAGATGATGTTGGAGCGGGGATAACCTTTCTCAATCTTGCGCTTGATTTCGCGTTCGAGGTCGTCGTGCTCATCCTTGGCCTCCCAGAAGCCGTGACGGAATTTCCAGTCGTCGAGCAGCGCCGCGTCCACAACGATGCGTTTGCCTTTGGCGACCTGAATCGGATATTCGGGAGCCAACGTCCATTCGAGCTTCTTGCCGTACCCACGCAGAACAGCCTGGAACGCGCTGCGGACTGTGCCTTCGTGGTCCAGATGGAGCTGGCTGTACTGGCCGAGGACGGCGTAGTAGTCCTTTACCAGCTTGTCGGACGGCTTGACGTTTAGGGCGTTCATTAGATGGATGACAGTGTAACGCGAGTGGTTAGAAATCGTAAAAGTATCAATGAGATATCGCTTCAGGTTCCCGGAGTGCCGAAGGCAACGAGCGTCCGAAATCGTGGTCAAACCCCATCGCGATCACAACAACGCTCAGCGCTGCAGGTGTCCTGGGCGGCTTCCTTTTTAGTTTTCTTTAATAATGATATACGGCTATATGACTATAGCTCTGAGCGGTTACAGGTAGTACCTGATTGCTGGCCATGCCAAGCAGGACGCGCTAAACAGCAGACATTACGATGCGTCCCACGGATTGACGACAGGCGCATGTGCCTTGTCGTAATCGCTTCGATCACGCGTAACAACCGTAAGGCCGTGATGAATGGCAGTCGCGGCGATAATCAAATCTGGTTGGGAGAAAGTATGGCCGCTCTTCCGGCCTTCCTCGACCAAGAGTCGCCACTTGAGCATGATGTCTTCGGTTATCTGGAGAACCCGATGGTCGAACATCGGGCGCACCTTGTGCGTGAGCCAGTCATTCAGCTCGGCGCGGCGATTGGGTTCGTCAACAAGCTCAATGCCGAAGCGAATCTCGGCAAGTGTTACCGCGCTGACGTAAAGTTGATCTAGCGGGCGACTGGCCACAAAATCTACGACTCTCGGCTCCGGCTTTGGACGGCGAAGTTCTGACAAGACATTGGTATCGAGAAGCCACGCCATCAGAACGTAACGCCACGAATCGGGAGGCGCGCGCGGCCTGGTTCGAGGTCGATTTCTCTATATGGCGAAGCCTGCATCGCGGCCACCAAGTCGGCACCGGTGTGCGTGGCGGCTTGGTCGGATGTTTCCGTCGCCGGGGGCGCGGATTTCAACGCCTGCATAATGACATCTTCAACGCTCTGGAAGCCGCCACTTTTCATCCGTTCCAGGATGAGGGCTTCGAGTTCCGGTTTCTGAATTTCAATGTTCATCGCTGTGGCCCTCCCTGTCTCGCACCGCTCTGGGGCATGATCGCCATCGTCGTAACATCACTGATTCTACGCCAGTTAGGACATTTTGTCACGGATTGTCAGCGTCTTGCTGCGGGCGGTTTCCTCTAGCAATATACGACTATATGACTATAGCCTTGTATTCGTGTCTTTATGGTTCCCCGGCGTAGGGTTGCGGCTTGCGGTACTTGGCGCACAGGTCGTTGATCGCCTCTCCAAGCAACTGCTTGAGGTTTTTGCCGGTGTTCTCCGGTTCGGCCTGAACGAGCAGGAGGACGCGGCGGACTTCCGGCGGGAAATGTCCTCCGATGAGCACGGTCGCTGGTGGCGCGCTGTTCGTTCGACGCGCTCCGGTGGTCGTTACGGCCTGCGGCTTTTGTCCGGCGGCGGCTTTAAGCCCTGCGGCTAACGCGCTTTTTTTCATGACGGCTTCCCTCTAGAGATATAGCAATATAGTCGTATAGCTCGGTCATTTCCTGGGCGGCTTTGCCATTTGGATCGTACTCAATGGCGGTCTTTCCGAGGTTCCCGGCGTCGCCATGCGCGGCGCGGGAAAAGACAACGACCGGGCAAACCGTGAACCCCTGAGCAGCGGCGGCTGCTTGAGTTTCGGCGTGTCGCTTGCCCTGCACGGGCGCGCGATTGACCAGTACGGCGGCGCGCGGATTCCCGGCGAGCGTGAGAACGTCTTTAAGGCTTCCGAGCGTTTCAATATCGAATAGCTGCGGTTGGATTGGCATTAAAACAAAGTCGGCGGCTTTCGCTGCGGCTATGAGGGCATCCGTGCTTTTGCCTGGGGTGTCGATGATGGCGAGCTTTGCGCCTTGCTTTGCGGCTGCGTCGAGCACTTGCGCGAGTCTGGAAACCTGGCACGAGACGATAGCGGGCATTTCGTCGCCCCTGCGGTCGCTCCAATTCGCGGCGGTGGCCTGCGGGTCAAGATCGATCACGGCAACGGGTCGGCCAGCAAGAGAAGCGGCGACGGCTAAACCTAGCGCCGTGGTGGTCTTTCCGTTTCCCCCCTTCTGGCCGATGATGGCAAGGACTTTCACGGTAGACGCTCCTTTGCTATAGGGGGCGAGGGCTGTAGGGCTATAGCAAGATACAGATATAGGGCGATTCGGCGGAAGGCGCAATCAGGCTGGCTTTGAAAGGGAAGGGGCGGTGCCGGTGGTGCCAGTCCGCCTGGCTGGTTTTTGCGCCCGCTTTGGCGGCTTGGGCTTCATGACGTTGATGGCGGCGGCGTCAAGATTGGTCTTGATGTGCGCCGCATAGTATTTCTCGATCATCTCGACGCTGGTGCGGCAGTTCTTGGCGATCTGGTAGATGTCCGCGCCTTCCATGAGGCGCAGGCAGATGTATGTGTGCCGCAGGCTGTAGGCCGTTCGAGGCCGTCCATCTCGATCAAATCTGAGATTCTCTTCTTCCAGGATGGTCTTGAACAATTCGCGCTGCCATTTCGGAAAGATGAGGTCCGTCGGTTGCGGCTGGCGGTACTGTTCGGGCTGGCCGGTGGCGGCTGCCCCGCCGTGCTTCGGTGTTTCGTCCGCCCGCGCGGGACGGGGCCTAGCCTTGAGCCGTTCAAACGGGCGCACGGCTCCGTTCATGCTCTTGCAGTAGCCGACGCCGCGCTTGCCCCGCACCTCGATCTCAAGGATCGTTTGACCGCTGGCCGCGTCTTCGACGATGGTCACGTCGCGGAATTGCAGGCGGCGGGCTTCGTCGGGCCGGAGTCCCGTGTTGGCAGAAAACAAAACATAGTCGTGAAGCTGTTCCGATTCCCATTTGTAGCGCGACTGCTTCGGCTCGTGCGCGCGCTTTCGCGTCGCCTCGTAAAGCTTCTTGTATTCCTCCGGCGAGAACCATGCGCGGTGCGAGATTTTCGGTGACGATCTGTAGGGTTCGGAAAGATCGGGCAGGCGGTCGAGCCATCCGTGGCGGACCGCTGTTTTCAGGGTCTGGCGCAGCGTCACGATTTCCTGATGCATGGTGTTATAGGCGGGCGGCTTGCCGCGCGTGGCGGCGGCTTCTTCATGCCGGTGAATCCGGTAGTCCTGAACCTTGCCGGGGGTGATTTCCGAGAGACCGAGGGAACCGAAGAACGGGACCAGGTGGAGAGTGGAGCGGCAGTGCTGGCCTTTCACGTAGCCTTTGCTGCGCTGACCTTGGGTGATGATGTCGTATTCCCGCAGGAATTGTTCGGACGCTTCGCGGAAGGTTTTTTCGGTTTTGATTTCTCCGTTGCGGAGTTTGCCCCGGAGTTGCAAATACCAATCCTCGGCGACTTCCTTGGCTTTCGAGAGGCTTTCTTCCTTCGTGCTGGTCCGGCGATTCTTGCCAGCGAGATAGCTGGAGCACTGCCAGCAGCCGCTGTTCGGACGTTTATAAACGTGAACTTTTCCGCCAAGAATTGTGTATTGTTCGGGCATCGCGGATCACCTCATCCACAGAGTCTTGGAAACCCGAAAATGTGAAAGAGTTGTGTAAGAAAGCGCGAGGTGGAAAGTTTCTAGGACACGGCTTGTAACTGATTGAAAACGTGGTGCCGGGAGGGGGAATCGAACCCCCATGACCCGAAGGTCGGCGGATTTTGAGTCCGCTGCGTCTGCCAGTTCCGCCATCCCGGCTAAAGGAGGTGTTCTCAGTATCGCACAGCCGGTTTCAGGCGCCAACCCGCCCGCAACGTGCAGGCACGTAATCCTTCTCAGCGCAGTTGCGTCTACTGGGATGAGTGGGATGCCGGGCCCGCGGTGCACTCCCGGTAAAGTTCCGCGAAACTACCGGCGGCCCTCGGGGTTTTGTAACAGTACGAGGCCGAAATCCTGATACGAAATTTAGCTCGGCGACTCGAAGTGGAGAATAAAAAAATGCGTGGAACTTGGATGAAACATACGGTGCTGCTGCTGGGAATGTCCCTGGCCGGCACGGCTTTGCTGGCGCAGCAGACAACGCCGGAGGCAGCTCCCCCGGCAACTTCGCAAGCGGTGACCCAGGGCTCGACTGCCTCAGGCGGAGCGTTGCAGCTGACCGTGGAACAAAAGAAACAAATGCGCGAACTGCGCATGTCGGCGCGCGATCAGGCGGCCATTCTCCGCCATGACCAGTCGCTGACTGGTGACCAGAAGATGGCCAAGCTGAAGGCCCTGCACGCCAGCACGCGCGAGCAGATGAAGGCCGTGCTGACGCCCGCGCAGCAGACCGTGATAGCCGACCGGCGCGCCGCGCATCAGGCGAAGGTTGCCGCAAAGCTCGGCCTGACGCCCGATCAACAGAGCAAATTGAAGGAGCTGTTCGCCGCCAATCATCAGCAGCGCGAGGCCGTGCTGACCAACGCTTCGCTGACCAACGAGCAGAAGCAGGCGCAACTCAGCGGGATTCGCGCGACCAACAAGGCGCAGCTGGCGACGATTCTGACACCCGATCAGCTGGCACAGTTCCGGCAGATGCGCCAGGCCCGCCGTCACGCCCGCATGGGGATGCGCGGTCAAAGCTAATTCGTGAACGCTGAGTAGTGAACCAAACAGCAGGCCGCTTCCGAACGAGGCGGCCTTTTGCTGCGCGCGTAAACCGGGGCTCAGAAGACCGAGCACACCATGCATTTCAAATAGTGCGTTTCCGGCACGCCGAGCAGCACCGGATGATCGGCGGACTGCATGCGCTTCTCGATGATGTGCAGATTGCGGCGGGCATCCAGTGCGGCGCTGGCCAGCATGGCGAGAAAATCCTGCTCGCCGACGTGGAAGGAACACGAGCAGGTCACCAGCACTCCGCCGTTGCGCAGCATTTTAAGCGCGCGAAGGTTCAGCTCCTTGTAACCGCGCAGCGCGTCCTCGGCGCTCTTCTTCGACTTGGCGAAGGCCGGGGGATCGAGGACGATGGTTTCATAGCGGCGCTCGGCGTCGGCGTATTCGCGCATCAGTTCAAAGGCGTCGGCCTCGACGAATTCAATCGGCTTCTGCTCATTCAGCACGCGGTTGCGCTCGGCGACCGCCAGGGCCTCGGCGGAGACGTCCACGGCGGTCACCTGTTCGCAGACGCGGTTCAGATGCAGCCCAAAGCCGCCCTGGTAGGTGCAGATTTCCAGCGCGCGACCGCGTGCGTGGCGCTCGGCGGCCGCATAGTTTTCGCGCTGGTCGAGAAACGCTCCGGTCTTCTGTCCCGCGCCGCCGTCGTAATGAAACGCGAGGCCGTTGAAGTGAATCACAGTCGTGTTTTTCGGCTTCTTCAGCCGCGAATACGCCGCCTGATCCTCGCGTGGCGGCAGGCCTTCCAACTCGCGGATACGCGGATCTACCCGCTCCAGAATCGTCTCCGGCCGGTAGGCGCTGCGCAACTCCTCGATTAAAATCTGGCGCGCGAACTCCGCGTCCATCGCCTGGGTGAGAACCTGAAAGCTGACCACGTCGTTGTACTTGTCTACGATGAGGCCGGGCGTAATGTCGGCCTCGCTGAACAGCACGCGGAAGGCGTCCGAATCGCGGACCACGCGCTGGCGATAGGCAATGGCCTGGCGGATGCGGTAGCGCAGCAGGTCGGGATATTTTTCCGCCTCCACCGGATTCGGCGCCACCATGCGCAGGGCAATCTGCGAGGCCGAACTGTAGAGCGCCGAACCATAGGGCTTGCCGCGCTGGTCTTCTACCCGCACCAGCGCGCCCGGTGAGGCGTGCTCGATCCGCTCGATGTCCGACTTGAAGATCCAAGGATGGCCGCTGCGCAGCCGCGCCACGGCATGCGAGTTGACGATGACGCGCGCCACGTCCTGTGTAACGCCCTGTGCAACGCCACTTGCCGCAGCACGCGCCGATGACTTTTTCTTCGCAGCGTTCATGGCAGCCGGCGCGGGTTACGTCTTGGGAAGCTGATGCCGCAGGTCGTCGACCACCTCAGGCGGCAACTGCTCCTTGTATTTGTCTTCCAGGTTGGCCTCGTCCACAAAAAGATTGCGGGCATCGCGCATTTCTTCGGCAAAGATCTTCTGGCAGATGGCGTTCTTCTCCACCCGCCGCGCGATAGCCTCGCCGGTCATCGCGTCGTAGGCCTTCATGGTGGCGTTGCCCTTGTGGTTGATGAAGACCGCAAAGGCGCCATTCGGCCCCAGCGAGGGAATGAACATCCATTCGCGTTCGGCCTGGTGCGCAATGCCGCTGGCGCTGGCGCCGGCGGAGACGACGTTGTTCTCCGGCAGGTAGTACAGCATGCGTCCGCAGGAGTCGCAGTGCACCACCTCCTGCGCGGCCCGAATATTGGAGAGCACCTGCGGGCGCACCATCACCTGGCAGGCGGTGCAGCGATGCTGGCGCACCTCGGCCACGGCATAGCCGCGCGATTTCAGAATGCGGTCATAGGTCGCCAGCAGCGTGTCATCCACGTCCTTGCGGAGTTGCTGACTGCGGGCATGGGCCAGGGCGGCGGCGGCTCGTTCGGCCTCGCCCTCTTTGGCGGCCTCGGCCTTCTGGCGCTCCACCTCGATGGACTCCGCGTTGAGCGCAGCCTCGGCGGCGGCCAGCTGCGCCCCCAACCCATCGGCGTTCATCATCACATCGAGGATTTTTTCCTCGTAGCTTGCGATTTCGCCTTCGGCGTGCGCTATTTCCGAGAGCAGCGCCTTGTACTGCTCGTTGTTTTTTATGCTGGCAGACTGGCCGCGGAACTTGGAAATCTTCTCGTTCAGCGACTGGATCTCTTTCTCATGCAGGCGTTTGGCGCTCTCTCCCGCCTTGATGGCGGCGCGTGCGTCTTCCACGCGCTTGCGCGCGGCGGCCAACTGGGCATCGATGCGGGCGATGGTTTTAGGAATGGTTGCAAGCAGCGCGTTGAGGCGCGCAACTTCCAGGTCCACCCTCTGCAGTTCGACGAGCTTTTCAAGATCAGTTGGCATGAATTTCCGGTAAGCCCATGAGGTGCAAATTTTAACACGTCAGGCGGGCCAAGGCGCATTGCCCCTCCACCTAAGGAAAATCACTGATGGAAGGAACTCCCTCACGCCGCTACCCTAAGCTATGCTCATGGAATTTAGCCGCGTGCTGCTGGGGCTGGTCATCGCTCTGTTTCATGCCCCATTGGCGGACTTTCTGCGCAAGCAGGATTGCGAGCTGGCAGACACGTTGCGTCAGCGCGGCATCCAGTTTCCCGGCGGCCTGACGGAAGAGGCTTCGCACAGCTTGTTCTTTGTCTTCGGCATCGCGATTGCCCTGTTTACCCTCGCCCGCATCTGGCTCACTCTGCGCTGAAATTCCTCCCTGCAGGCGCCCGGCCTCTTTTTCAAGCTGCAAATTCTGCTCAGCGCACCTTCCATTTCGATGAGAGCAGGGAGAGTTTCTGCTCCACCGAAGGCTGTGGGATGGCCGGCTGCGCCTTGGATTGCTGCCCCTTGGATTGCTGTGCTTTGGGCGGTTGCGGCCTGCGGGTCGCAACCTGCGGGGCGGCTTCGAGCGCCTTGATGGAAAGCGCAATGCGTTTGGTTTTCAGGTCCACGCTCAGCACTTTTACCTTCACGATCTGGCCTGCCTTCAGCACCTCGTTCGGGTCCTTGATGTAGCGGTTGGAAATCTCGCTGATGTGAACCAATCCGTCCTGGTGCACGCCGATATCGACGAATGCGCCGAAGCCGGTCACGTTGGTGACTACGCCTTCCAGCACCATTCCCGGCTGCGCGTCGGCAATCTCGCGAACGCCTTCGGCGAAGCTGGGCGCCAGGAACTGCTGGCGCGGATCGCGGCCCGGCTTTTTCAGCTCCTCCAATATATCGTCAACCGTGAATGTTCCGGCGGAGAGCTGCGTCCGGTCGACGTTCGCCAGCAGCTCAGGGCGCGCGATCAACTCGTGCACCGGAGTCCGCAGCGACACCGCGATCTGCTCGACGACCGGGTAGGACTCGGGGTGCACGCTGGTGCAATCCAGCGGATTGTCGCCGTCGCGGATGCGCAGGAATCCGGCGGCCTGCTCGAAGGTTTTGGGGCCGACGCCGGGAACCTTGAGCAGCTGCGCGCGCGAGCGGAAGCGCCCATTTTCGTCGCGGTACTTCACAATGTTGACCGCCGTGCGCTCAGTGACTCCGGCGACGTAGCGCAGCAGCGTCCACGAGGAGGTGTTGAGATCGACGCCCACGCGGTTGACGCAGCTTTCCGTGACGGCTTCAAGCGATTGCTGCAGGTTGCGCTGATCGACATCGTGCTGGTACTGGCCGACGCCGATCGATTTGGGATCGACCTTCACCAGCTCGGAGAGCGGGTCCTGCAGGCGGCGCGCGATGCTGATGGCGCCGCGCACCGTGAGGTCGAGTTCGGGGAACTCCTGGCGGGCCACGTCTGAGGCGGAGTAAACGCTGGCGCCGCTTTCGCTGACGGTAACGGCGAAGACCTGGCTGAGATTACGCTCGCGCAGAAAGTCGCGCACAAACTGATCGGTCTCGCGGCCGGCGGTGCCGTTGCCGATGGCGATGGCGCGCACGTTGTGGCGGGCCATCAGGCTCTCCAGGACTTTGGCGGCCTGCTCCAGACCGTTCTTCGAAGTGAACGGATACATGACGTCGTGGGCGAGAAACTTTCCGGTTTCATCCACCACCGCGAGCTTGCATCCGGTGCGCAGGCCGGGGTCGATGCCCAGCACCGAGATGGGGCCGGCGGGCGGCGAGAGCAGCAGGTTGTGCAGGTTCTCGCGGAAGACGGCGATGGCGGCGGTGTCCGATCGCTTCTTCAACTCAAGGCGGATCTCGCCTTGAATGGAGGAGTTCAGCAGACGCTGCCAGGCGTCATCAATGGCCAGGACAAGCTGCGGCGTCCAGTCTCCCGAGGCGCGCAGAATGTGGGCCTGCAACTGGCTGACGGCGCGTTGCGTGTCGAGCTCGATGAGGAAGAACAGAACGTTTTCGGCTTCGCCGCGGCGGATGGCCAGCATGCGATGCGAGGGAATGGATTTCACCGGCTCGCGGTAGTCGTAATACATCTTGAACTTTTCCTGCTCATCGACCGCATCGAGGGCCTTACGGCTGGTGACGGTGCCTTCGTCGAACATGAGCTGGCGCAGCTGCTTGCGCAGGGCGGCGTCTTCGCTGATGGTTTCTGCGACGATGTGGCGCGCGCCTTCCAGCGCTTCTTCGATGGAGGCGACGGCTTTTTCCTCGCTGACGAATGTGGCGGCAAATGCGGCGAGCGGCAGCGCAGCCGGCTGCTGAGCCCATACATACTGGGCGAGCGGCTCCAGTCCTTTCTCGCGCGCGATGGTGGCCTTGGTGCGGCGCTTGGGCTTGTAGGGCAGGTAGAGATCCTCGAGCTCGCTTTTATCCACGCACTTTTCGATGCGGGCTTTCAGCTCGTCGCTGAGTTTGCCCTGCTCCTCGATGGAACGGAGGATGGTCTCGCGGCGGGCGGCGAGTTCGCGGAAGTAGGCGAGTTGCTCTTCGATCTCGCGGACTTTGACTTCGTCGAGATTGCCGGTGGCTTCCTTGCGGTACCGTGCGATGAAGGGCACGGTGCCGCCGCCATCGAGCAGTTCGATGACCGCGTTGAGCGAGTGCAGTGGAATCGCGAGGCTCTGCGAGATGTGCAGCAGAATTTCCGGGGAAAGAGATTTCGATTCAGACATGGCTTGACTCCATTCTAATCGCGCGGCTTGAGGAAAACTCGGGTGGACCTGTAGCGGAAGTGGTGCAGCAGGCCTCCAGGGTGCCCCGTCCTAGCCCGTCGTTGGCTAGGGCGGGGTCTTTGACCTTGGCGGTGAGGGCGGCGGTGTATCCAGTCGTGGAAGTCTCCGGTAACAACCGAACGTGACGAAGCGGAGATGACCGGCTTGCCGGAAGCGTTTCCGTCCTCGGCGCACGGGGAGATTGTGCTCGCATCTGGGAAGGGAAGAACAAGATCAAAATCAGAAATCAAAGTCAAAAACCCCGCCCTAACCAAAGAAAGGTTAGGACGGGGCACCCGCGTCTGAATACGAATGGCTCAAGTATTTCGGAAATTCGGCCGATTTGGTAGCTGAGGAGGACGGCAAAGCATGGTCCCAGCACTCGGCAGTCCCGTCTGGAAGAAACTGGTGAATGGGGAGAAGCAGATTCAGAGCACGAACTTCGTGATCAACATGCTGCTCACCAATAGCCGGATCCGTTACAAGTTGGAGCCCGCAAAGCTCGACGAGCTTGTCAAGCACGCCCACGAAGTTTTCTCCAAGCACGAGAAGACGATTGCATCCGAATTGGCGCAACTCGGTTCCTAGAGGGATATTGGAATGTTGAAATCGATACCAGAAGTCAACCAGATGATTGCAGAGGGCAAGGCCCTGCTGCTGGCGGGAAGCGAAGAGGCGCTGAGCCAACTCTCCACGGGCAATTGGATTGGCGGCACCATTCCGTACTTCATGGATGAAGACGGGGCCGTCTGTTGCGAGTCCAAGGTGTTTGCCACCGAGCTGCCCGAGTGCGCCAGCTTTGCCGGGCTGCGCGAGTACCCGCTGGAAGCGCTGCCCAACATTTGCACCGACGCACCGGAGAACGGCGTCTCCTATCTGATCCTTCCGGCCGGCAGCGCGGTGCACGCCGCGTATGCGGCAGACGCTCCGGAGTACGCGGAATTTCTTTCCCGGCCGGTGGTGGGCTGGGTCTCCGGCGTGCATCTTTCCAAGCTGGGAGCGCAGAGTCCGAAGGTGTTCAACGGAAAAACGGGCAAGGCGTCGGGCGATGTGGGAATCGCCATGCACGCGTCGCTGCCGGAGAACAAATTGGCCGTCCTCGACATCGTGAATGTCTTCAAGCCGGGCAAGGGCGACACCATCACCTTTCCGAGCGCGGGATTTACCGCCAGCGACTGTGAGATCAACGGCCAGCCGCGCAACTTCGCCGAGTACGTCGCCACCACGCGGCAGGACCTCAAGCTTCCGCTCACCGCCAATTACAACGGCAGCATCGTCAATGCCAGCATCCAGAGCGTGGATGAAGTCAACGGCGTGGTCAAGCTCTACGCTCCGGTGTTTCCCGGCGTGGAGTACAAATTCGGAGCGCCACTGGCGGACTACCTGGGCGCGATGCAGCAGGCGGTGGAGACGCACACCGAAACCGCCGCGTTTTCCTGCAACTGCATTCTGAACTACCTGCATGCGGGGATGGAAGGCAAGCACACCGGCAGCATTACAGGCCCGATCACCTTCGGCGAGATCGCCCACCAGCTGCTGAACCAGACCATCGTCCAGCTCTACATCCGGGACCTGGACTAAGGCGCTATCCCACATTCGCCAAACCGTGGCGGATGTGGGGCACCCTCCAAACGCATGGCGTGTCCGGCAACCCGGTTGTGCTACTCGGCTTCCAACGGCTGATGGCAACGCAGGTGGGGGATTACTTAGAGCGTCGGCGGCACGATCCAGAGGCCGAAGAGCGCTTCCGGCGCGGACACCCGATGCCGATCAGGCAGGGAACGTTCCGCTCGGTGGGGCTGGGGCTGATCACCGGGGCGGCCGACGACGACCCCTCGGCGATTGGCACCTATGCCAGCGCGGGAGCAAGCCTGGGGCCGTCGTTTCTGTGGACGGCGCCGGTAACGTTTCCCATGATGTTCGCCGTCGTCTATCTGTGCTCCAAACTGGGGCAGGTGGCAGGCCGGGGACTGTTCGACGTCATCCGCCAGAACTACTCGCGGCCCATCCTGTACTTCTTCCTGATCACGGCGGTGGTGGGCAACATCATCGAAGCGGGCGCCGACATCGGAGGCATGGCGGCCGCGCTCAACCTGCTGGTGCCGATTCCCATCAGCGGCCTTGTGGTGGCAATTACGCTAACCATCCTCGGGCTGCAGATCTGGGGATCGTACCGCCTGATTCGCGATGTCTTCCGCTGGCTGGCCGTGGCGCTGCTGGCCTACATCGGCTCGGCATTTCTTTCCAAGCCGGAGCTGCTACCGACCTTGCGCGGCACGCTGATCCCGACGATTGAGTTCAACAAGGATTTCCTGGCGATGATGGTGGCCGTGATCGGCACCACGCTGTCGGCGTATTTGTACTCGTGGCAGTCCAACCAGGACGTGGAAGAAGATATTTCGATGGGGCGGCGGCGGTTGACCGACCGCATGGGAACGACCAGGGAAGAACTGCGCCACTCCGCGCGAGACGTGGGTTTTGGGATGCTGTTCTCCAACATCGTGATGTACTTCATCATTCTCTCCACGGCCTCCACGCTGTTCAAAGCCGGGCAGCACGACATCAACACAGCGGCCGAGGCGGCGCAGGCGCTGCGTCCGCTGGCGGGTAATGCGGCAGAGTTGCTGTTTGCGGTGGGAGTGATCGGCGTGGGCTTCCTCGCGGTTCCGGTCATGACCATCGGCGCGGCCTATGACCTGTGCCAGACGTTTGGATGGCGGCATGGACTGCATGTGGAGATGGGCGAGGCGAAGAAGTTCTATGCGGCCATCGTTGCCTTTACGCTGGTGGCGATGTTCCTGAACTTTTTCGGCATCAATCCCATGAAGGCGCTGGTCTTTGCCGGCATCGTGCAGGGCTTCTCCACGCCGTTCCTGATGCTGGTGCTGATGCTGATTACCAATAACCGCAAGATCATGGGGCAGTGGACCAACACTTGGGCGATGAACGCGCTGGGCTGGCTGACCACGCTGACGATGTTTGCGGCGGCGGTGGGGCTGGTGTGGACATGGGTCCGGTAGGTCTCAAGGGCTTTTCCCTCAGCGGTTAAAGCCGCGTGAAATGAGCCATTCTTGCGGCACGACTGAAGTCGTGCCCTTTCAAAGCCGGCTTATGAGGCCACCTCTGGGCATCTATTGTCCCAACGGTGTGCTGCGGACCAATTTCCAGGTCAGGCCGCCGAAGACCAGCGCGCCGAGAAGAAATAGCGAGGTGATGCCGGCCAGCGTGGCCGGGCTCGCTCCGGCAGCGCGCAGAAAGACGAACCAGCGGTCCCATCCCAGGCCCAGGGCTGCGGGCGCGTGCAGGTACTTCCCGATCAGGCGAAGCTGACCCGTGATCGGCGAGTAGCTCATCCGGTAATCCCAGTTTCCAATGAAGTAGCGGTTCTGCACCATATCTTCCAGAAGGTTGGTCGACAGGCCAATCGCCTGGACGAGAAAGCCGGTGACGGCCGTGGTCCAGAACAGCGGCCGGAACCATGGCGGCGAATCCTGCGACAACGCGCCGATCGGAATGCAAAGCAGCAGTACGCTGGGGACCAGGTAACGCGGGCCGTAGCAGTAGCCGCCTTCCCATTGGGTGCGGAAGGAATAGAAAATGAGGTTGACCAGCGGCACTCCGGCGGAGACCACGGTGAGTGCGCGATTGCGCCGCCACAGATGGGGCAGGCCGAGAATCCCCAGAATGATCGGAGGACAGAACAGGAACACCGATTTGCCGGGAGAGAAGAGAAAGCCGAAAACGCCGAGCCAAACCGGGTTGTGCCAGGAGTTGAGGTCCTTGCCGTTTTCCGCCGTGGCCGGCACGCCAAAGTCGAGGGGGTTGCCGAAGTATGCGTAGTTGCGGGCGAGGTAGATCGCTCCGCTGATCCCGACGACGGCCACCACAACGGCAGCGGTGCGGTATGGAAATCCCTGATTGCCCTGCGCATGGTCGAGCACCAGCGCGGCGGCGATGAAAACGAAGACAATCACCATATTGGCGGGGCGCACCTGAATGGAGAATCCGAGCAGCAGGGCTCCCAGCAACGCCTGCAAAAGCGCAACGGGCTTTCCCGTACCGAAGAGCAGGAGCGCGGCGATGACAAAGATTGCGATGGTTGCCGGTTCGGAGTAGAGCCATCCGGAATACACAAACAGCGGGGTTGAGAACGCCAACAGGAGGCTGCACGCCATCGCCCGTCTCTGGCTGATGCCAACTTTGAGAAAGAGCAGAAAAAAAGCCGCCACGGCGAGCGCGGCAAAGGTTGCGCTGCTCCAGCAAGCGGCGGCTTCAAAGACCAGGTCGGAGATATCGCGCGGGATTCCCGGCAACCGCGCCAGCAGGTAGTGTCCCACGGCGCTCCAGGGCAAGACGAGCAGCGAGTGACCCACCGGCCAGGCCGAGCGCGGAACTCCGTTCCGGTCAAGTTTGCCGAAGTAAATACCAGAGTTCATTGCCTGCGGAATGGCCGTGTTGTGGCGGAGCAGCAGACTTTCCGATTGCACCACGGGATCGATCTCATCGATGGTCCGCACCCGGCCCGTCGAAGTCAGCAGATAGATGCAGTTGAGAAAAAGGAAAAACAGCACCGCAACCCGCATCGAGGAACGAGGCGACGGCAAGAGAGTGTCAGCAGCAGGACGCTGTTCCTGAGTGGGTTGGGCCGGCATGACCACTACATTACACCAGTGCGCGTTGGCACCGGGAAGCACCGAAGTCCAGCAGCCTGCGAAGCGGTCTATTGGCTGCTCGACAGGCGCGTCTGGGCGCGGCTATGCCGCAGATACGTGTAGGCGGAGGCGCAGGCGACGAGGATGCCGAGCGCGCCTTGCACAACATCGATCTGGGCATGATCGGTGAGCAGGTGAATGGCCCACAGTACCGGCACCTGCCAAAGTTCGACGACGCGCGTGTAGAAGGCTCCCAGCAGCGCCATTACGGTGTTCATGTAGAAGTACCCGGTAAGTCCGACGATGGCGACCCCCAGCATCACGATCCACATCCGCGGCGCGAGCGATTGCAGTGGCGTATGGCTGCTGATGCTGAGAAAAATTCCTCCGAGCGCGGCGCCCACCAGGGCAGGGGCGATGAGCCAGAACAGATGCTCGTCCTTGCTCTGGGCGCGCTCCCACACCTTGTAGGTGGCGGCCCTGGATGCCAGGGCGATGGCGAGAAAGAGGATGCCGCGCGGCGCGTTGAGCACGGTTCCGGGTTCGCGCACGGCCTGGGCGGCAAACAGGATAAGGGCGGCGGCAAGCACCAGCAGCGTGCGGCGCTCGTAGGCGCGGTGCTGTCCGCGCACGTAGGCGAGAATGAGCGCATCGAGCAGCAAAATGGACTGGGTGACGCGTCCGCTCAGCAAGCCGATGGCGCCGAACCAGCCGACGAACGTGAGCCCTCCGGTGACCACGCGCACCAGTGCCAGGCGAGGCGAACGTGGCAGCCACTGCGCAGCCGTGGGCCGCACGATCAGGGACAGCAGCACGAGCGCAAGCACGGAGCGGTCCACGAGAATGGTGGCCAGCGAGAGGTGCGCGCGGCGGGCCAGCAACTCGATGGAAACCGTGATGGCGGCCTCGGAGGCGACCATGCCGGCCAGCGGCTGGCGGCTCCAGAACGAAGGTTGGAGATTCGGCATCGGCGCAGCGATCTTTGACGCGGTGTTTTTCAAAGCGATCTCCGGCTAAGAGCAAGAGCAAAGGCAAGGGCGATCCGCAGATTGGGAGGGAGTTGCTTCCCACCATAGCGCCGCACAAAACGCGTCACGAAGGTGGGGCACCCGGCGGTGTCGCCATGGGGAGATTCTAAATGCTTGCGGGCGGCGCGGCGCAGTTCGCAAGCAGACATGGCGCGAGTCTTGTACTGTTAAGAGGCGGGTGATCCCGCTGTGAAGGAAGTAGCTGTCGAATGAAGTATCACTCGGAAGTGTTGATCCTGGGCGCGGGCGCCGCGGGACTGATGTGCGCCATTGAGGCAGGGAAGCGCGGCCGGTCGGTGACTGTGCTGGAGAGTTCGAACCGCGCCGGGCAGAAGATTTTGATCTCCGGCGGCGGACGCTGCAACTTTACCAACCGCGAAACGACGGCGTCGAATTTCGTCTCGGGGAACCAGCACTTCGCCAAGTCGGCGCTGGCCCGCTACACGCCGCAGCAGTTCATCGCCATGGTCGAGCGGCACAAGATCGCCTGGCATGAGAAGAAGCTGGGGCAGCTGTTTTGCGACCGTAGCGCGCAGGACATCATGACCATGCTGGAAGAAGAGTGCGTGCGCGTCGGCGTGCGGGTGAAACTGGCGACGGTGGTGCGCGAGGTGAGACACGCAGGATGTGCCGGCGCGCCGATCCCACTTCTGCCAAAGGAAGGCAAAAATGGGGCACCCTTCGTAGCCGTCACGGGCGAGCATGAGTTTGCGGGGGACGCGCTGGTGGTGGCTACCGGCGGGCTGTCGATTCCGAAGATGGGCGCAACGCCCTTCGGCTACGAGTTGGCGCGGCAGTTTGGCCTGAAGGTAGTGGAGCCCCGGCCCGCGCTGGTGGCCTTCACGCTGAATCCAGCGGACGCCAAGCGCTTCTGCGACCTTTCGGGGATCTCAACCGAGGTCGTTGCCACGTTCGAGAAGCAGAGCTTTGAGGAGAAGATGCTGATCACCCACCATGGCTTCAGCGGCCCGGCGATTCTGCAGGTCAGCTCTTACTGGCGTCCCGGCGAGCCGGTCACGCTCGATCTGGCGCCCGGGAAAAAAGTCTTTGAGCCGCTCATGGCGGCGGGTGCACGGCGCGACGCGGCGGCCGCGGCGGCTGCGCTGCGCGAAGTCTTGCCCATCCGTCTGGCGGAGCGTTGGCTCGAACTCTATCCGATCACGAAGTGGACGAACGCGGCACTGGAAGAGGCCGAGCGCGCGCTGCACCGCTTCAGTTTTATTCCCGCAGGGACGGAGGGATTCGCCAAGGCCGAGGTGACCGCGGGCGGCGTGGACACCGATGAGCTCTCCTCCCAGACGATGGAGTCGAAGAAAGTTCCGGGCCTGTATTTCGTGGGCGAAGTCGTGGACGTGACCGGCCATCTGGGAGGTTTCAACTTCCAGTGGGCATGGGCTTCGGGATTCAGCGCAGGCCAGGCGGTGTAGGGCTACAAAAGCAAGAGCGGGAAGGGACGAGGTCAACTGCCCCACTCAAGCCGAAAGAAGGCTTGAATGGGCCACCCGCCTATGTATGGACTGGTTATCCCCGGCTCTCGACCCGCTCGGCCACACTCAGGAACGCCGCCTGCGTATGTTCCAGCTGAATGCCAAGGCTGGCGTTCAAGCGCTTCAGGTCGAACATGAAGTAGCTGAGGTTCAGCGAGCGCATGTGTTCGTGCAGCACCTCGTAAATGGCCTGTTCCAGAAAGCGTGTCTGCGCCGCCAGCAGCGGAATGGTGTAGCCCATCCGGTATTGCTTGAAGCCGCGCATCTTGGCGCGGTGAACGATCTCCGGCGGCTCCTGCCCGAGTTCGGAAATCTCCAGTATCGTCGCCAGATCCTCCAGCATGCGAGGCACAAACTCGATCCGCTGCTCGTCGTTCAGCGGCAGCGCTCCCAACGCGGGGTCTGACTTCATCGCGCTCAGGGTGCGCTGGGTGGTCTCAAACGTGCTCTCGCGAAGTACCTGCGAGATGCGCTTGGTGGCCGTTTCCGGATTCAGACTCGGGCACCGCAGCTTCTCCTCGATCAAATCGATCAGCGTTGGGATGGGCGTGGGCTTGATGAGGTAGTCATCCACCTGGGCGCGGATCGCCTCCAGCGCCGAGTCAAAGCCCGGATACCCCGTCATGATCAGCGTGACGCACTGCGGCTGGGTCCGGCGCATGGCGCTCACCACCGTAAAGCCATCGCCGGCGGAGCCGATGTTCAGGTCTGAGATGAGCACGTCGTACTCGGTCGATGCAATCAGGGCCAGGGCCTCGTTGACCGACCCCACGGCCGTTACGTTGTACCCATGCTCTCTAAGAATTGCCGGCATGGTCAGCAGGATAAGCCGGTCGTCATCGACGAATAAGATCTTTATGCCTGGCTCTTCGCTGACGGCTTGGTTTTCCCCCAAAGTCAGTTCTTCCATGGCGCACCTTCCTTCTCCGCTTGGGAGTTTGCGGGGAAACCCGCTCTGCTTCAAGTGGAATCAGGAGTGTTAAGCAAGAAAACAGGCACCTGAGCCGGCGCCTGTTTTTCAGCATGGCAGGATTCGAAGCTAGATGCCGAGCTTCTTGACTTCCTCGTTGTAGTACTTGTGGTATAGGATGTTCCACTCGGGAGTGCCTTCGGGGATGATGCGGCGCTGGCTTTCGATTTTCATGCGGGCGGCTTTGTCGAGCTTTTCTTCGCCGGCCAGCAGATCTTCGAGAATCCGCCGCACCTCCTGGCGGATATCGTCATAGCCTTCGAGGAAGTCCAGGTTCTTGAGGCTGGCGAGCTGTTCGGTGGTGGCGGAGGCCAGCTTGTTGAGTTTTTCGCGGGAGAGTCTCATAGCACCGCCTTGTATTTCTTCACCAGTTCGTTCTTGACCCGCTTGAACATCTCCTGGTAGTTGGCGGCGCTTTTGCGCATCTCGTCCGAATAGGCTTCCAGGATGACGCGCACCTCGTCGTTGATGCGGTCTTCGAGGCTCAGCTCTTCGACCATGGAGGCCTGCACGCTCTCGGTGACCTTCCCAAGCTCCTGGGTTTGGATGAAGTGATTGTCTTGCAACCGCTTGACGACTTGCCGGGCGAGGTAGCCCACGTATTCTTTGGAGAAGATCATACGATAGATATAGGTGTGTGAGATCGAGCGTTGGGAACACTCAATTTTAACACAGAGCGGAGAAGCGGTGTCACCCGCCGAATCGGCATCGTGGGCCGAGGGAAAGAGGACGGGCAGAATCAACTACCCCGCTCAACCAAAAGAGGGTTGAACGGGCCACCCTGCGATCTTCTACCCGATCGGGGACAGGCTGAAGGCGGTGCCGTTGCTGCTGCCCGGGCCGTTCAGCTGATAGACGCCGCCATTGGAATTGGTGAAGAAGCAGCGGCCATAGTTGGTTCCGCAGGAGGAGCCTGTGATGCTGGCTCCGACCGGCGCGGCCTGAACCTGGTAGCTGGTGCTGCCAGTGACGGACGAAGGGATGCAACTCATGTAGAAGCTGTATCCGCTCTTGACTCCGCTGGCCAGCTGCACGTCGATCAGATCCGCGGCGGTCGAGTTCACCGGACCGCCGGCGAGCGGAGGTCCCAGGTAGCTCAACTGGCAGGCATAGGTGCCCAGGTCCGGATACACCTGCAAATAGCCGATCTGGGCGGAGTCGATGGCGCGCAGCGACCCCACGGCCGAGGCTTCGTTGGCGGACACCCGCGCCCTGAGAAGGTTGGGGATGGCGATGGCGGCAACAATGATGATGATGCCCACCACGATGAGCAGTTCAAGGATCGAGAAGCCCGCTTGTTTTCTCATACCGCTCCTTTGCGCCCGCTAAACATCCCATGGCGAATTTTGCTACGGCTAGGGTTGCAACCGGACAGGGGATGAGTCAATTGGCGGATGATCGATGGGCGCACAGGGGTACATGTACCGCCGGGTTACCCGCCGCCGGGAAAGTGACAGGCAGGGGCAGCCCGGCCCGGTGCTGCCGGTGGCAAGCGCTTGGCGTATGATGAACGGGCGCTATTGCGGCACGGCAATCCATTTGTTAGAAAAGCAGAGATGATATTCGAAGACCTTTCCGGCATTCACGACGACATGCAGGCCTTTACCCAGGGACTGGGGCTGCGGCGCTTCCACGGCTACATTCCCGACGAGATGCCCAGCGTGCTGTGGGATTCCGAAGACGTGCACGAGAGCTGGAAGGACTTTCTGGAGCTGGCCCGCGCCAGCGGAGCGCCGTTCGTCACCATGAATACCATGCAGCTGGAGGGCGACGACGTGGACCTGCTCCTGGCGGAGCTGCGCCGATCCAACCTGAGCCGCGAGGACGATTTGGAGACGGCGCGGCAGCTGCGCGCCCAGGTGGGCCGGACCGGTTTCATCCAGCTGGGCTTTCCCTACCAGGGCCTCATGTTTCTCTGCGAGCTTTCCACCGAGTGGTATGAAGGCTACCGGGCGCTGCAGGAGATGGCCGACGACCTGGGCGGCATCATGATCGACGGCTCGGCCGACGGTTCGGAAGAGGACGAGCGCTGAGCGTGCGCTGGCGGGTGCGCACGGCCGCGGGTGGCGATTCGCCTGCACCGGATCGAGCAAGCCCGGCCCGGCTGGGTCAAACACAGCTCAGGCAACAACTGGCCTCGGCTCTCGACTTGCCCGAGATTGTGGCCGCATTGCTAGTGGCGCGCGGCATCGATTCCGTGGAAGACGCTCACCGCTTTCTTCATCCCTCGCTCGATCAACTGCACTCCCCCATGGACATGCTCGGCATGCGTCCGGCCGTGGAACGGCTGGAGCGCGCCATCGCGCAACGCGAGGCGATCCTCATCTACGGCGACTACGACGTGGATGGCACCATGGCCACAGTGATCCTCAAGACGGCGATCGAACTGCTCGGCGGGCGCTGCGACTTCCACGTGCCGCACCGCCTGCTGGAAGGCTATGGCATGCGCGACGAGGTGATCGAGCGCGCCGCCGCCAACGGCGTCACGCTCATCATCAGCGTGGACACCGGCATCCGCGCCTTTGCCGCCGCCGAAACCGCCGAACGCTCGGGCGTGGACCTGATCGTCACCGACCACCACTTGGTTGCGAATAACGCAGCGCAGAGCGGAGCCGTTCCGCGTGCCCTGGCCGTGCTCAATCCCAACCAGCCCGGCTGCGGATATCCCTGCAAATTTCTCTGTGGCGCGGGCGTGGCCTTCAAACTGGCGCAGGCGCTGCTGGAGCGTGCCGGACGCGCCCGTCTGGTTCCCTCGTTTTTGAAGATCGTGGCCATTGCGACCATCGCCGACTCGGTGCCGCTGCTGGGCGAGAACCGCGCCATGGTGGCGCTGGGCTTGCAAGGCCTGAGCCGTGTGGTGAATCCCGGCCTGGAGGCGTTGCTGGAAGTTTGCGAGCTCGGCACGGCCCTGCAGCCGCGGCGCGCACCCAGTGCCACCGAGGTGGCCTTTCGCATTGCGCCGCGCATCAACGCCGCCGGACGCATGGACGTGGCCAAAGATGTGGTGGAGCTGTTCACGGTAAAAGACGGCGCGCGGGCGCAGGAGCTGGCCGCCCGGCTGAACCAGCTCAACCTTGCCCGTCAGCAGGAGGAGCAGCGCATCTCGGAGGCCGTGCTGCGCCAGGTCGAGGAGTCTGCGGAGCTGCGCGAGGCGCACTGCCTGGTGGTGGAAGGCGAGGGATGGCACCGCGGCGTGATCGGCATCTGTGCCTCGCGCGTGGTGGAGCGCTTTGGCCGTCCGGCGATGGTGATTGCGCGCGACGGCGAAGAGGCGCACGGCTCGGGACGCTCGATTCCCGGCTTCCATCTGCTGGACGCGCTGGAGACGGCGCCGGAGCTATTCCTCCGCTTCGGCGGACACGCCCACGCCGTAGGCTTTGCCATGCTCGCCCAGCATGTAGGCGAGCTGCGGCGGCGCATCAACGACTATGCCCGTGGCAAGCTGGCCGGGGCACCCATGCAGCCGGTGCTGGAGTACGATGCCGAGCTGACGATGGATGAGATCACCCCGCGCCTCTGGGAGCAGTTGCGCAGCTTGCAGCCCTTCGGCATGGGCAATCCGGAGCCGGTCTTTCTGGCTCGCGCAGTGACCCTGATGGGCGAGCCCAAGGTGATGCGCGAGAAGCATCTGAAGCTGAAGCTGCGTCGGTATGGAAGCACACCGGCGGGCGCGTTGTCTCGCGGGATGGACGCACTCGGCTGGCGGATGGCGCACCGTTTGGAGGCCGAGCCGCTGGAGGGTGGGATGGCGCTGGACGTGCTCTTCCGCATCGAGCAGAACACCCACAAGGACTTTGGCGGCGGATTGCAATTGGTGCTGTCGGACTATCGGCAGGCGGTATCGGAGAGCGCGGCGTCGGGCGCGGGGTAGGCGGCGCGGTGGGAGAACGCCGCCCCAGCGGGTGAGACGGATTGGTGGCTACAAGGCCTGTGACCGCCAACGATGCGCTCTCTCAGGGCGAGTAGTTGCAATTGCCCTTGCCTCTGAGGTGTCATCCTGAACGGAGTGAAGGACCCCTGCGCCGCTCAGCTCTCCTGGCCCACAGTCGCCCACATCCTCCACGCAGGAGTGTTCAATAATTTTGGCGCAGCATCAGCTCGCGCACAATACCCTGCAATTTTTTCTGTCCACCGCTTCCCAAGTCGCACCACTGCAACCGCACGCCCATCCTTGGAAGCGATTCGCAAACTGCTACCACGGCGTCAAACCCTATGCCGTCAATGACAAATTGTCCGCGCATCATGCCAGCCAAGGGCAACTCGGTTTCGCACCGCACAAAGCAGCCGTCCTCATCAACGTTGCGCAGCTTGCCCAGGATCGGATTGGCAAAGGCCAACGGGTGCAACATCGCAGTGCCATTGCACGGGAGGCGTCCACTGCGCTCTCTCTTCTTGTTCAGGCGAGACATGAGCCAGGCACGCCATGGACATCTTTCACTCTTCAGGCAATACACACCCAACTGATAGGTGCCATCCTGGTTGCCGGTGATCCAGGACACTTTGAACAGGGAACGGGTTTCATTGGCCTGCAAGATCACAGTGTCGCCCTGGTTCAGTTTGACCGCCAATCCGGTGATTCTTGCACCGGAGAGGCTGATGTCCATTGTGGTTGCCACTTGATGAAACTGATTCCCATCAGTGTCAACTCCCTGGACGTTCACCTTGAAAGCGGCGGACATGCGCGGTTGGCTGCGTTTCGGTCCGGGATTGCGGGTTTTCGCTGCGAAGCCCATACGGATTTCTCGTAAGTGTGGATAGAGAACTATCGGGAGTCTGCCATTTTCCGTGTGCGTCGGCAAATTACCCCGGTAACGCGCCGAGCGGATAGAAAAATGCGCGAATCAGCGCCGCTGTGCCCCAGCACCGATCTTTTCCGAGTCGTCGGCCATCCGGAAGTTATCGTGATTTCCAGAGGACACCACATTGCTGTCGATATATCGCCATATCACTCACAATCCTGAAATACTCAACGGCCGAGGTGCTGCCCGGTCGCTCGGATACGTGGGCGAATGAGAGCCTGGAACGCGCTTCGCGCGGCTTCGTTAGAACCCGCCCCAGCTTGCCAAAAGAGGCAAGCTAGAATGGGGCACCCGGCGCCTGGTGCTGGCGGACTCCCGGAGGGCGGAGGGTAGTGCGGCGGACGCCGAATTGATCTTTGCGGAATGGTACGGGAGCCGGGTGGCTCGCGTACACTGGGTGGGTAATGCCTCTCTCCATCCCTCGTCTGCGAATCTGGTTTGCCGTGCTGGCGCTGGCCGCCGTGGTTGTGGTGGGCGGCTTCTACCTGCGGGCGCGCATGGAGCTGCGCCGCGCTCTGAGGGACCTTCCGGGCAAGGTAGGCATCGACATTCAGCAGACCAGCGAAGGCTTCACCATGTCGAAGAGCGAGGGCGGCCGCACCCTGTTCACCATCCATGCCTCCAAGGCCACGCAGTTCAAGCAGGGCGGCCACGCCACGCTGCACAATGTGAACATCCTCGTCTATGGGAAGCAATCCGACCGCTTCGACCAGATCTCCGGCGATGACTTTGACTATGACCAGCAGGCCGGAGAGGTGGTTTCCAAGGGCCTGGTTCATATCGATTTGCAGGGAGACCTAGGCGACAAAGGCGGGGGAGACAAAGCCGGGACGCCGTCGCCGGCGGTGAAAAATCCCATCCATCTGGCGGCCGTGGGGATGACCTTCAACCAGAAGACCGGCGTGGCCGAAAGCGATGGCCAGGTGGATTTCCAGCTGTCGCAGGCGGCTGGCACGGCGCACGGGGCGACCTACGACTCCAAGAACAACCAGCTCACCCTGCACGCGGCGGTCGATATCAAAACCGCAGGCAAGCAGGCGACCCACATTCTGGCCCACTCCGGCACCATCACCAAAGAGCCGCGACTGGTGACCATGGCGGGTGTGCAGATGACCACCCAGAGCCGCACCATGCTGGCCGACGACGCCGTCGTGCATCTGGCCCCGGACAATTCCGTGCAACGGGTGAACGCCACGGGCAACGTCCGCCTCAGCGATGCCGCGGGAATGCAGTTGCGCGCCCCCAAGGGAGAACTGACGCTCGGCGCTCAAAACCTGATCGAGTCGGCGCTGTTCACCGGAGGAGTGGACTTCGAGTCGGCCAAGCAGTTGGCGTCGGGACACTCGGGCGAGATGCGAATGCAGTTTGTGCCCGAGGGCGCAAAGCCCAAGGCGCACGGCGACGCGCAGGCGCGCCTGCAGACCATCTACGCCAGCCAGGGGACGGTTCTGCGGCAGGCCCCGCGCCCCGGCAGCAAAAATCCCCAGGCGATGACGATGACCTCCGACGCGATGACGTTTGCCATGAACGAGCAGCAGCAGTTGTCCTCGGCGGAAACTGGCGGACCGGGCGAGTTGATCACCCGCTCGGCCGACCCCAAGCAGCCGGGAGACTCCGTTATTGACGCCCAGCACTTCACCGCCGACTTTGGCGAGCAGAACCGGCTGCAAACCGTGCATGGCCGGGGCGCAGTCCAGGTCACCCGCCGCGCTCCAGGCGAGCCCGACAAGGTGAGCACCAGCGAGACGCTGGTCGCCGACTTCAGCCCAGCGGGCGAGATCACGCGCGCCGTGCAGGAGGGCGATTTCCGCTACAAGGAGGCGCAGAGTTCCAAGGACGAGCCGGGAGGCAGGCGCGCCTGGGCCGCGCGGGCCACCTATTCTCCTCTGGATGACTCGCTGACCCTGGTGGGCGATCCGCGCGTGGTCGATGGCGGCACCACCGTGGTGGCCGACAACATTCGTCTGCTGCGCGGCGAAAGCGGAAAAACCAGCGGCGAGATGTTTGCCACCGGCAACGTCAAGAGCACCTACAGCGAACTGACGGTTCAGCCCAACGGAGCGCTGCTGGCCAACTCCGATCCCGTGCATGTCACCGCCAAGGCGATGAATGCCGCGCAAGCGTCGGGACTGGCGCACTACACGGGTAACGCGCGCCTCTGGCAGGGTTCCAACATCGTGGAGGCGCCGGCGATCGATTTCGAACAAAAGACGCGCACCCTCGTGGCCACGGGAGACCTGAAGCATCCGGTGAGCAGCTGGTTTGCCCAGGTGGACGCCAAAGGCAAGTCCTCCACCATGCTGGTCACGGCGCCCAGGCTGAACTACTCCGACAACGACCGCCAAGCCCACTACTCGGGCGGAGTGACGGCCAAAAGCGAAGACGGCGTGATGACGGCGGCGAAGGCGGATGTCTTCCTGAGTCCGGCCGGCGCCAAGCCCGGCGTGGCCGGCCCCAGCCAGCTGGATCACATCATAGCCACCACCCATGTGCTGGTGCAGCAACAGGAGCGCCGCGCCGAGGGCGAAAAACTGGTCTACCAGGCCTCCACCGGAACCTATGTGATGACCGGAGGCTCGCCCATGCTGAGCGACCCGGTCAACGGCACCGTCCGGGGCGATTCGTTGACCTTCTACAACCACGATGATAGGGTGGTCGTCGAGGGCAGTGACTCCACCCGGTCCGTCACTCACACCCACGTTTCCCGCTAATGCAGACGCTATCCACCGAAGAGCTCGCCAAATCGTACCGCGGCCGCCGCGTGGTCAACGGAGTTTCGCTCACGGTGCACCAGGGCGAGGTGGTGGGGCTGCTGGGTCCGAACGGCGCGGGCAAGACCACCAGCTTCTACATGATCGTCGGCCTCATCCCGCCCGACAGCGGACGCGTCATGATCGGCACCACCGAGATCACCGACGTTCCCATGTATCTGCGCGCCCGGCAGCACGGCATCAGCTATCTTCCTCAGGAGGCCTCGGTCTTCCGCAAGCTCAGCGTGGAGGAGAACATCCTGGCCGTGCTGGAAACGCAAAGCTCCAACTGGGAGGAGCGCCGCACCAAGATGGAGGCCCTGCTCGACCAGCTTGGCCTCGGCCACATTCGCAAGAACAAGGGCTACGCGCTCAGCGGAGGCGAACGCCGCCGGGTCGAGATCGCCCGCGCCCTCTGCATCAGTCCCAGCTTCATTCTGCTCGATGAGCCGTTCAGCGGCATCGATCCTATCGCCGTGCTCGACCTGCAGAAGATCATTTTCGCCCTGAAGGACAGCGGCATCGGCGTCCTCATCACCGACCACAACGTCCGCGAAACGCTCTCGGTGGTGGACCGCGCCTACATCATCAACGAAGGCCGCATCTTCCGCACCGGCACGCCCGAGCAGCTGGGCAACGACCCCGAAGTCAAGCGGGTATACCTCGGCGAGAGCTTTACCTTGGTCTAGAGACGCGTGCCGCGTCCTAGCGCGGGTCAATCACCACTTCCTCTTTGGGAATCGCGTCCAGCATCGCTGTCCCCGTGCCGATATGCTGCTCTACCAGCTTGCGCGGAGTATGCGCCAGCCACTCGGCCAATGAGATGTCCTCATAGTGGTCGCTCTTGAACATTTCCAGGAATACCACATCGCCATCCCCGGTGTTTTCGATGTAATGTGGCAGCGATTGCTGGATATATCCAACGTCGCCCTCCTCAAAGTCCATCGTCCGTGCCCGTGCTCCGGCTCCGAAGACACCCATGCGTGCTTTGCCCTTGATGTAGTACTGCCACTCGTCGGCATTTGGGTGCCAGTGCAGTTCGCGCAGTCCGCCCGGATGCAGGGTTACGATCGCGGCGGCAATCGGCGTAACCGGGAAGATCTTGGAATCGATGATCTTCACCTCTCCACCCCGGGTGACTTTATGGGGCTTGATGGTGCTGGGGCGAAACATGAACATCT
>Ga0316217_10000732_pt1 | contig 45506 bp, 36 predicted proteins | sample 1anoAmetaG_FD_203633 | JGI IMG/M metagenome (GOLD analysis project Ga0316217, IMG submission 203633) | Freshwater microbial communities from Trout Bog Lake, Wisconsin, USA - 1anoA | ecosystem: Environmental > Aquatic > Freshwater > Lake > Hypolimnion/Profundal zone | place: USA: Wisconsin...
CAAAAACCGACTTCAGGGGCGGCAGCGCTACCCTCTGGTGGTGATGCTCGAGGTGCTGTTCCGCTGCAACCTGGCCTGCGCGGGCTGCGGCAAGGTGCAGTATCCGGCGCACGTCTTAAAGCGCCAGATGACGCCGGAGGAGTGTTTCCGCGCGGTCGAGGAAGCCGGCGCGCCCATCGTCAATATTCCCGGCGGCGAGCCGCTGCTGCATCCCCAGATCGGCGAGATCGTCGAGGGCCTGATCGCGCGCGGCAAGTACGTCTATCTGTGCACCAACGCCTTGCTGCTCAAAGAGAAGATGCACCTGTTCAAGCCGAGCAAGTTCTTCACCTTCACCGTGCATCTGGATGGCGAGCGCGACCACCACGATTTTGCGGTGTGCCGCGAAGGCACCTACGACATTGCAGTGGATGCCATGCGCGAGGCTATCGCCAAGGGCTTCCGCGTGACCACCAACTCGACGCTGTTCGACGGCGCGGACCCGGCCAGCATGCGGCGTTTCTTCGACGACATGATGGAACTGGGCGTGGAGAGCATGATGCTCTCGCCCGGCTACAGCTATGACAAAGCGCCCGACCAGTCGCACTTCCTCGGCAAGCAGGGCACGCGCGAGCTCTTTCGCCAGATCCTGAGCAACCGCAAGCGCAGCTGGCGATTCAACGCCACCCCGCTGTTTTTTGAATTCCTCATGGGCCGGCGCGACTATGAATGCACGCCGTGGGGCATTCCGACCTACACTCTATTTGGCTGGCAGAAGCCCTGTTACCTGCTGCAAGATGGCTACACGGACACCTTCCAGGAACTGATGGAGCAGACTGCGTGGGCAGAGTACGGCGGCAAGAGCGGCAATCCGCGCTGCGCCAACTGCATGGTGCATTGTGGCTTTGAACCTTCGGCGGTCAACCACACCTTCGGCTCGCTGGATGGAATGCTGGCCACCGTAAAAGGAATGCTCTCCACCTACCCTGACGCCGAGGCGCTGGCCAAGCTGGAGTCCGCAACACCGGCAACCCATGGCGAGCCGCTGGTGCAGATCGAATCGCCCAACGTTCAGATCGAATCGCCCAACACCCAGACCGAGTCGCCCGAAACCGTAGCGCAGGCCAGCCGATGAGCGTGGAGGAAGCATTGACCAGGGAAACACTGCAAGGATGGGTTCCCGAGCTGGCCGATGAGCAGGAGCTGCGCCAGGCTCTGGAGCAGGCTTTCGACTATCGCGGCGACGTGACTCTGACGCTGAAGAGCGGCGAGACGGTCGTTGGCTACCTCTTCGATCGTCACCCGGGCACTTCGCTGGCCGACTCCTTCGTGCGCATCCTTCCCCAAGACAGCCCGCAGCGCCGCGAGATCGCCTACGCGGAGATTGCCGCCCTGGCCTTCTCCGGGCGCGACACCGCGGCGGGCAAGAGCTGGGAAGCCTGGGTGCAGAAGTATCAGGAAAAGAAAGCGGCGGGCGAGAGCAACATCGGCCTGCATCCGGATGAAGGCGAATAGAATTGCGCCTTGTGGCATGCCTGATCGGTGCCAATAAGCCTGTGCAAGCTTGGCGTTGCGAGTTGGTTTTGTTATATTGAATTTGGTTCTCGTGGCGCTATCGTCTAGGGGTTAGGACGTGAGATTCTCAATCTTAAAACCCGGGTTCGATTCCCGGTAGCGCTACCATCCCTTTCTTTTCTATTTTTTACAAGCAATTTGTCCAGCCTTGGTGTCCAATCCAAGGTTTTGCGAATTTCGCGGCCCGGCGAAAGTGTTTAAGAAGGCCGCCTCCGCCGCCTCGTCATCCTCGGGGGGCACCGCTCGACTCCCCGCTGGCTCCTCATTCGCCTCGTCTGGTTTCCTCAACGCCGCGTCCATTCGTGCGAATGTGGCGTTCACCAGAGCCTTCGTGCTGTCACTCGTGTTGCGAATCTTGCTCAGGTAAATCGTCGTCGTTTCCATCTCCTGGTGTCCCATCCAAAGCTGAAGAGTCCGGAGATCGACGCCGTTGCGAATATGAAGACAGGCGAATGAATGGCGAAAGCGATGCAAATACCATAGCTCACACACTGGTGCAGTCGCACACGCATCCTTCCGTCGCTTGGTTTCGCAATGGCCGCAGTTGAGCCCGGCGTCGAAAGCTCGTTTCTTCAAGATGCGAATGATGTGGAACCAGGGCTTGCCATCCTTGTCTGGGAACACCAACAATGCCCCCTTGGCCTGTGACTGCTGGTGCTGTTCGAGAGCGTCCGCGAGCGATTGGCCGAACGGAACTGTGCGGGACTTCCGGTTCTTGGTGCGGAACTTCAGTCCGGCCATTTCCTTGCCGCGAATCTTGAAAACTCTGTTCTTGAGGTCGATATCCTTCCACGTGGCAAACATTAACTCCCGCTCTCGGCAGCCCGTTTGCAGAAAGAATTGCCACAGCAAGTTCTCTTGCGGAGTGCAGATCGCGAATAGTTTGGCTAAATCCTCCTCCGTGTATGGGTCTTTCCGGCCACCGTCGTCGTCCTCATGTGCGCGTGGACGCTCAGGACCATCCTTTAGTTCAACCAGTCTCGGCAGTCCGTAGTGTTTGGCACAAAAGTTAAAGAAGGCGACCATGCGAGCGTAGCGATCAAACACGGTCTGGTCTGCATACTGAAGCTCCGGCTCTCGAAGGGCCCGGACGTACTTTCGCGTCACATCCTCTTTTTTGATGGAGTCCAAGTAAGCTGCGCCAGTGGCTCGCTTGAAAAACTCCAGAGCTTGCTCGATGCCGCGAATAGTCTTTGGCTCCCGGCGCTTCTCCCGCAACTCCGCAATGTAGTCGGCTACAGCAAGGTCGTAGGAATGGCGCTTCTCAGTGGGAGTCTCCACCACCGCGCGCCCCTCGGCCAAGTCTGCGAGCCTGCGCTCCATGTATTGGAGTTCCAGATGCGCCTTCGCTGGATCTGTGCCCACAGTCTTGCGCTGGCGCTTGCCAGCTTCGTACCACTCCAGTACGAAAGTGCCGGGTACCACTCTGTTCTCACCGTTGACGCTGACCTTGTTGGTGAGCATCTTTTTGTTAAACACGGGTGGCTTGGTCGTCCAATTGCCTTCCAGCTTCACTCTCTTAACAAGCCAAGCCGACTTGTTCGACATTACGGGCCTCCGACCGGGAACGATCCAGCACGGTAAAAGTAGCCTCGACATGCCCGCCCCCAAGGGACCGGAACCATGCACATCATCCGCAGGCTAAAGTTCACCGCTCACAGGAGCGATCTACCAGCGCTCGTGTGCTTTCGTCGCATTCTTTATGAACGCAACTGGGCGACAGCGCCTTACTAGGTTTTATGAGATTGGTGCGCGTGTTTGGGATCGCCGTAAGACCGGCCTGCGTAACGCGCACTTTCATTATGCACTGTGCCTTGAAAGAAGCCAAGCCGAAGCTCACCTGGGATTCCCTGTCCGCTCCATACACGCCGTAGCTAAAGAGGTGTCCAGCGCTCACCCAGATCGGCGGGCGCGGGCAAGAACCCTATGGACATCGGCTTGTACGAGAAACTCGCTCACCTAAACCGGCACCTTTGCGACGCCCTGTCGGTCTTGCAGGATTTGGAAAGGGCCAAAGAACTGAGGACGCTACGTGCTCAAAAAACGTACCGCCTGCAACTCGAAGAACTTCGCGCGGCCATCAGCGAACAGGTAATGGAGGCGCTCAGCGAGATCGAGTTACGGAACGCAGGCCGTTTCTGGCGGAAGCGCCGGGCAATAGAGAACCGCTGGAAGGATGCGGCTGGCGGGAAGGCAACGGTGAAGAAAACGACGAGGCGGGCGAGTAAATCCGAAGCGCGCCCTAAAGATTCTTGACGAGGTCTCTGACGCGCACGTCCAGCGCCAGCGCAATGTGGAACAAGTTCACGATAGAGACGTTCCGGACGCCGCGTTCGATGCCGGAAATGTACGTCCAGTGGAGGTCGGCTTTCTCGGCCAAGTCCTCCTGCGTAAGGCCAAGCGCAAGACGACGCTCTCGGATCGCTTCGCCCAGCGGCTTTCGAGGATCGGTGACTGGGGTAACCACACAACGATGGTTTTCTGCTTGGCCCCGTCAGTACATAGCTTATAGTCTATGTACCAACTTTGACAGTCTGTTGATTCGCCCGTGAGTAGGAAGATGGTGTTCGCCTTTTTTATCAAATCCGAAGTGCCGTGAGGTGCTGTAATGCGTTTTCGATGGCCGTTCTCTTCGATGGCTCCTGTGTGGCTCTATCTGGCTGTAATCATGGTGATGTCGGCAGTGCCAATGGCTCATGCGCAGGCATCAATGGCTCGCGTTACAAGCGAAGCACTGACGTTCATTAATCACAAATTTGTGCCGAGCTGCAGTGGCAATATATGCAGCCGGAACGAGGTTCTCTCGATCTCCGGGGGCAAGCTCTCGTTGGCCGAGGATTACGAGGAAGATAGGAATGGCACTCCCGAAAACTCACATTACGTGGCAACCGTAGACGCTAATGGCGTGAATTTAGATTCGCTGAAGGTTTCTCGCGGAGTAGACACTGACCAGATCGAAATAGATTGTAAAGGGAAGAACCAGTGCGTCTCAAGTATCGAGACCTCAGCAAAGAAAGGCACGCAAACCTTTTCGAAGGACCACCTGTATATCGGGGATTTTTCTCATAAGGATACAAATGAGGTCGGGAGCTATCTGAAGCGACTTCTGGCGGTTCAGCAGGGCGGCCATATTTCGGCAGTCGAGCACGAGCCAACAGAACAAGAGGCGCTGGCTTTTCTCCAAGCGCATATTGCGTCTACCTTTGAGATGCCGAATGGAATAACCGCTCTCCATCGGGGCTTAACGGTGCAGGGGGACGAACTTATCGAGGCAGAAGAACTCCTGCAATACGGATCGCGACCCGATCATCTTATCGTCAGGGTCAATCTGAAGGATTTGGATGACCTGGTTGTATCTGATAACTCCGAAATCCTAATGACATGTGGCGTTGTAGGTGAACGGCGTGCAAACTGTTTTTCCGCTGACACCGGGCAATCTTCGTCAGACCTTGTGATAGCAGGTGTTTCAAACCCCAAGCAGTCTGCAAGTATGCTTAGACGACTCATCATGTTACATAAGTGATCTTGAGCGCGGGTTGGTTTTGCGCGTCGCCTAGCGCCCTTTGGCCAGCCTCGCTACAACTCAACCACAATCGGCTTCTTGTCCAAGTCGCCCAACTTGCCGAACAGTGCCTGCGCATCGATCGTTCTGAAAATGGGGAGTCACTCCAGCACCTCAGGGGATGACGCAATCTCGATGCGAAGAATCGAGTGGAACGATTTCCAGTAACGCGGTTTTCACTTTGCCAATCCGGGAGCTGATTGGTTGGACATTTCGCACCCTACCTAAAGAGAGGACTTGAACCATGAAGTCAGATCGCCACAATCCCAACCTGGTAAAGCTTTCCATTCTCGCAGTTGTGGCAATCGTTTTAGTATTTCTGGGATTGCTAGCGCGTCGCCAGATGTTGGAGGACGTCAATGAACAGGCTCAACACTATTATCAGCAAGGCGTTGATTTACAGACTGCAGGCAAGATGCCCGAGGCGAAGGCTGCGTTTGAGAGTGTCCTTCAGCTCCCGACCAGCACGTCCGTAAATGCTGCGAAGCAAAGACTCGAAGATGTGAACAATTCAATTGCTAAGGCGCAGCTACAAAGTGAACAGGATACGTACCGTGAACAACAAGCGAGAATTCGAGCTGCGCAACAGGCCGCCGAACTGGCGGAAAAGGCACGACGCTTCGAGAGTGATCCGGACAACGCTTTGCCCAGGTATTCCCTCTCTGAGTTGTCGGATGTTTTTATGTCTCGTCAAGGGGGTAGTCAGCTTGAGGGAAAGAGGATTCGTCTCACGGGTACTATCAAAACACTCAGCGGAAATGCCGTAGGGTTTATGTACTCGCCAAGGAATTTTATGTTTCTATGGTTTCACATCAATAACTTGAAAGATGCAGAGCTCGATCCGTTGAAAGAGGGAACGGAAGTAGACGTGGTCTGCACATACGCTGGCGTACAGCGCCGAACGGATACTGCTCGCGACAATTATGCTTCAATGACCTATGACTTCGAGGGGGAAGAGATTCGGCCACATTAGCGACCCCGCCCAGCCGATTTGAGCGGCTCCGGGGGATATCTACCTATGGCAGCTGCCGCCGTCGATCCCTGCCAGGGCATCCCAGCATCCCCTCTTTGCAAGCGAATCGGTAGCTCATAGATATGAGTAGCTCTTGGAAATCATGCCGGCTGCGAGTCAACGGAATAGAAATGCAGAGCGTCAAGGTCGCAGAGTCGCGCGGCGATGATCGTGCGCCGCGAAGAGTGGTTGTGGTCGACCCAGTGGTCGGCGAATTCACCCTGCACGACCAGTTTGTCATCGAGTTGCGAGATCACCGGCCAGCCGCCGCTGACGAAGAGCGCGGCTGGCGCAAAGTGTCCGTCGCCGAGTTGCTGGACACAGTGTTTTCCGGTCCGGACTCGGAAGGGTTGGGTTCTGCAGATGTTGATGCACAGTCCGAACTCAACAACTCCGACGTTCTGGAAACAAAACTTTTCACCTGCAACTATGCCGACGAGTTCACGAACGAGCCGAGGGCAGTCGTACCCACACCGGAGCAGTGGGAGAGGACGATGCGTAAGGCGTGCAAGGCGCTTTTCATTCGGGATATTCCACACTTCGTCCTGTCGGGTTACTCGCCGCCCACAGTGCAAAACATTCCAATCATTCTCCTCGTCCCCGCTCCAAGACTGGCGCTCGACTGGCTCTGCAAAATGCAATTCGACCGTGATTCACTTGCAACGTTGCAGGTAGTCGATCCAGAGACAGGCCTGCGAGTGAAGCTAACAAAGGGTTAGTCTCCAAGTTGTCGCTTCGCCTTCCACACGCCGTAGATACAGGTGTCCGCTGCCGTCCGCCGAACGGGCGTGGGCGCTGGACGGAACTCTAGGAGGACACGTGAAGAGCTTCGACAACCAAGGCAGGCTGGCGGGCGAGATCAACACCTGTTACACCGGCAACGGAAAGGTCGTCACCACCAACACGATCTACAACACCGGCAGCGGTCGCCCCGTCGCCCAGACAATTTCAGTTCGCGACACGCAGGGCAAGGTGACTGTCGAAAACATCCTCGGCGGCAAACTGTTGCCGTAATTTGAACTTACCGTGACAACCAAACAGTTGTGCGGGACGCACTGGCTCCGGTCGCTCCGGAGCCCAGCTTTTTGCACCGCCCAGTCGTCGCTCAAGTGCCCAAGAGCGAGACCTCTTCCCACAGCAGTTAGGGTACAAAAGCGAAGCTCCGGAGCAACCGGAGCAAGTTGGGGTTTAGCTCCGGGTCGCTCCGCCCTGTGACCCAGAGCGACCCGGAGCGGTTCACGCCGGTCTACATGGGACCGTAGGCCAGATGGTCAAGTGGACTCGCGAAGCCGGTTAGCGGGTTGCGCAGTTCCAGACCGTCGTAGAAGCGGCCTTGCTCTTTCCCGCGCCGAGTCTTCTTGGTCGGGACGAAGCCTTTCTCCTGCAGCGCCTCTGCGAATCTGCGCTCGGAACGTACCTGCTCCTTGGTTTCCTTGGCCCAATCGCAATACTGCGAATACAGCTTTCGCGCCTGAACGTAACCGCCATCTTTGCGCTCGGTGTGCTCGTCCAGAAAGCGGGTCAGCCAATCCTCGGCTTCGCGATATTCCGCCGTCGCCTCGATGACCCCCTCCGGCTCCATCAGCCCGTGTTCGCGATACTCCTCCAGGCCACGCAGTGCCCAGGCGAGGATGCCAGCTGATTCAGCCTGCAGCTTGGCCGGGAGCTTTTCATCCTTCTTTTCGTCCGGGATGTACACGGTAAACGGGACGAGTCGCAGCCTCCTCCATATTCCTTCGTCGGTTCCCATGATGGCGGGCCGGTGATTCGTGGCCAGCCAGATTTTGTACTGTGGGCGGTACTCGAAAAACTCCTTGTGCAAAAATCGCGCGGTGATTGTATCCCCACCCGTCACCTGCTTGAGCTTGGCCTCATCCAGCCGTTTACTTTCCTTACTCTCGGTCGCGGTGACGAACCGCGCGCCCGCCAGAGCGGCCAGATCGTTTGGAATCCCGTCATGCTGAGACTCCATGAATGTGCTCATCGCGGCTGTGGTGCCATAGGTTCCTAGAACGTATTTCAGCGCTTCTAGGAACGTGGACTTGCCATTGCGCCCGCTACCCCAGAGCATGAATAGACAGTGCTCTGTTGTGATGCCGGTTAGGGAATATCCCGCCGCCCGCTGGAGAAAGTCGATCATCTCCCGGTTGCCCGCCATGATGTCGTGCAAGAAACCTTCCCACAGTGGACACGCCGCGTTGGGATCAAACTTCGCGGGCGAGATGTTTGTGAGCATGTCCGCTTGGCTATGGGGCCGAAGCTCGGAAGTCTGCAGGTCCAAGGTTCCGTTGTCGCAGTTGAACAGCCACCGATCCGTATCGAACTCGCTCATGCGCACGGCAATTCCGTTGGCGCTCTGTGCCAGAAAGACCATGTTGCTCAGCTGGGTGCGCGACTCGCTCTTCAACGCCCACTTCTTCAGGGCTTCCGCTTCATCCTCATTGCTGGCCAACTGATCGGCTTGCTTGCCGGACAGACGAGCAATGTTCAACGACGCACGGTATATCGTGCCCATCGCGTCCGCCGCCCACCGCTTGCCTGTCCACGCATACCAACCACGTTGCAGGCAATAACGGAAATAGGAGCCGTAGTGGTACACGAGCCTCTCCATATTGCCAGCATCAGTGCTGTTGAACTTCTTGGGTGGCAGTTGCAAAGCCCCGACAAGCGCCTTCGCGTCACCCTCTCCGCCCTCAGCTTCAGCAAGGCCGAGATCGACCAAACCGCTGTCCGCACCAGCTACAAGAAGATTACGGCTAGGGAACTGATACACCTCGCCCTTGAGTTTTTCCCAGTGAGCCTTGAACGCGGCGACGCTGTGGGTCGGTTCGCAACTGGTGTGAAAACAGGTGTAAACCCACCGCCCCTCCGCACCAAGAAGCACCGCCGCGTCTGTGTGGCTGTCGTCAGCGATGCAGGTTCCCACCCACCGGTGTCCGCCGTTGTATTCTGCCGGCCCCTTGCAGACCCAGCCGGTCCAGGTGATGTAATCCTGCAGGCTTTCTAGGGTCCACGGACCACGGCGTTTCTCCCCCGAGTCACGCTTCGGAGCAGTGTCCGGTGCGAGCGCAGCCAACTTCTCCAGCAGTTCCAGGCTGCAGGGTTCGATGCTCTCAGGAACCTTGAGCAGTTTGGACATGCGCCACGGGCGCTCGTCGGTATTCTGCCCTTTGGCTGCAATTGTGCCGTAAGCTTTGATGATTCGAGCCGCGTTGGAGACCGTCGAGTCTACTTCGGCTTTGTCATTTCCGACCAGATACTGCAGGGCGGCGAGACAGCGCTTCAACAGTACACGGCTTTCGTCATCGTTTGGCAGGTCAGGCAGTCGCACCAGCACGTGGTAGCCGTTCCCACTGGAGGCAGCAATGAGGCAGCTATCCGGAAAACCGAGTTCTTGCAGCTTCTCCAGCGTCGCCTTCGTCACCTCGCTCGCCAGCTTCTTTTCCTCACTGGTAGCCGATACCCCGGCAGCCCGAACAGGGTCAACGTCGATTGGAAGCCACGCACGCCGGGTAACATTGACATCGGACGTCGTATCCGTCGCAACGCAAATCGTGTTCTTGGGCTGGCGAGCTAGTAGCGCGTCGTCCACAGGATTGATGGTCCAGCAAACAGGCCCTAGTATGTGACGAGGGCTGCCGGGTTCACCGTAACCATCTTGCGCCAGCTTCGCCACCGCAGTGGCCAGCGTCTCCGGATTATCAAAATATCCGGCTGCCGTGGGTCTTTTGTTATTTCCGGGCATTCGGACCTCAACGCACTCTCCAGCGCCCCATGACACGGCGCTGAAAAGCACAACGATTACCTTGCGAATTATGTCCAAGCTGCATCTCTTCAAAGTGTCGCTCATCTATTTCTCCCAGCAGTCCTGCCCGCTCCGGGGCAGCCGCCTGTAGTCAAAAAGTTTGCGGGAGCCCGCCGGTGAAGGCAGGCCCCGCTGTGATGGGGTCGCTATAGTTCGGGATCGAAAGCCCCGGCGTTCGCTCGCACGAGATAGGTCGGGAAGGGCTGCGGTTCGGGGAGTTCCGCCTCGGGCTTGCCCGAAGGGAAAACGTTCTCATCGTCAAAAATGATGATGTCCGCAGACACCGGAGGCTGGTCACCAGCGGCGACCGGAGTTCTAGCGAGGCACGGCTCCGGCTCGCCCCAGTCCTCCGCTTCGGCATAGTCGAACTTGGAAAGGTCGGCCATCTGGGACACGTCGTCAGCGCTTGTGTCAGGGAGGTCAGCGAGGTCAACAAGGTCAACAAGGCCAGACTCAGGCGACAGTTGCTCGCTGGCGGCCTGCGTCACGACCACCGGCACCGGAGTTGGAACGTACGGAGAACCCGGTTGCGAGTCTGCGGTCTGCGCCGTCGGAACCAGAAAACGCCGCAATCCCTGGACCAGCCGCCGGTGGCCAGGGAGAGATGCGGGGCCATCTTTCGTAGGTCTGGGGCCGGAGCCCACGAGAAAGTCGACGTCCGCAGGGCCGAGGTCGTACCCGGCGTTCAACCGCACCTGCACAGCTTTCATCAATCGCCCCCAGTGGTCGGCAGACGGAGCGGCAAGTTCTCCGGTCGTTTTCAGATGTTCGAGCAACTCGATGGTCTTCGCCGCTGCCGTGAGGCTGACCGGGAGATTGAGCGCGGAGACAAGGCAACCTGCGGGGACCGCAAGCAGAGCACGGAGACGTGGGTTGGTGGCGACAAGCAGTACCGGCAAGAATGCAGCGAATTGCAGCACTCTGGAGTGGAGATCTGACTTCATATGTTGGTCCTCGCCGGGCAGACACATGTTCTCCCCAGCTGATAAAATTTGTTTGTGGCGTCATCGCCCTTTCCCCGGCATTTGCAGCGAAAGCTGCGGGTGGACTCAACCGATCACTGTCCGGCTGGGCTCCTGCTTCCTGCCGCTTTCATGAGATACAAGGCGTTGGTTTTTGGGGGATCGCGCAAAAGTTTTCGTCTTTTTCCTCTGCTTTGTTTTCTTGCACTTAATGAGAGTCCAAGGGCCCGATTTACCAAAAGTGACAATTTGTAAGGAGTGGTAAACTTAGGGTGCATGGACGGAGCACATATGGACGAGAGGCGGGCGACCTGCGGGCGACTGCTAGCGGCGGTGAGGAAGAAAGCTGAGCTGTCCACAACTATCGTTGCCAAGGCGATGGGCTGGTCGCAGGGCGTAATTGTTGACCGGATCGAATCGGGCAAGCGGAAATTGGATTTCCTTGAGCTTGAATCGTTGGCTCAGTTGTATGGCGTGCCCTTGCAGGAGTTCACAACCCTCCCTGCCCCTGCTAGCGACACGATGCGGGATCGGCTCGCATCATTAACGCGTGAACGAAAAAATCGGATTGCTCGCCGAAACCGCAAGGTCGCCGAAAACCGCTATGGATGGGAAGTAACTTATTGGCACTATGTGCCCCGTGGTCTTCTGGTGGAGGTGGATGAAATACAACTAAAGAGAGTGCGGATCGAAAAGCGATCGAAGTCTACGGCACTGATCGCTGAGGTGCCAGGAATTGGATTGCTCACACCGGCACGGAACGTCAGGATATGTCCACCGGCGTTTTCAGGCTACGCGGCAAAGTGGGGAGTAGGCGGGCGGCGTTGGCTCCAAAGCTCAGTGAATGCTCTACCCAAGCATCTAGAGAAGGATGTCCTAAGGACGCAAAACAAGGACGCTTCAACCTCGTCGGAGCCATCCGTTTAGAACTCCGATGCCAGAAGTCTGCGCGCCGGAAGCTAGCGCTGAGGTCAAGTCTCCGCTCGACTCCGCCCGAGCCTCTCAAAAAGGACTGCGGAATCGGCCGTTCCCGTCCCGTCTAGTCGTGTCGTTTACGGGTGGCCTCTAGCGCTCACAATTTCGTCCGTTTTTGACACTCTTTCTGCCGGCAGCCCGGTAGACATTTCTCATGGACATTGCCATTTACAGCAGAGTATCGACCGAACGCCAGGACACGCAGAACCAGCTCGACCAACTCCGAGCCTTTGCCGCCAGCCAGGGTTGGAACATCAAGCGGGAGTATGTAGACGTGGCCACCGGCAAGAACGGTGACCGGGAGCAGTTCAAGGCCCTGTTCAAGGCGGCGTCGCGCCGGGAGTTTGCTCTGGTGTTGTTCTGGAGCCTGGACCGGTTCAGCCGCGAGGGTGTGCTCGAAACGCTTACCCACTTGCAGCGGCTGACATCCTGGGGCGTGAACTACCGCAGTTTCACCGAACAATACCTGGACTCCTGCGGCATGTTCCGCGAGGCCGTAATCTCGATCCTGGCCGTGATTGCCAAACAGGAGCGGGTCCGGCTGAGCGAGCGCACAATCGCGGGCCTACAACGAGCGAGAGCGCAGGGGCGGGTCGGCGGGCGGCCACGGGCCGCCGTGGACCCTGGCGAAGTCGCCCGGCTCCAGCAAGAGGGCAAAGCGATTGCGGAGATTGCGCGGATGATGGATGTGTCCCCGGCGACGGTTTACAGAACGGTCCGGGCGGGGGCGGCGCTGGTGCAGTGAGATCGAGCGGGTGCGCTCGCGACTTTGTCGCTCTCCACGACTTCCCGCTCCGGGCGCTCCGGAGCTTACCTTTTAGGCGCTCAGCGAGTCTTGGCTTCGCACGCAGGCTTTCCCGTGGCACACGAAAAGCAAAGCTCCGGAGCGACCCGGAGCCGGAGAGCCACCAACCCGCAACACCCTTTCTGCAAAGACAGAAATACCCCATCGCGAACTGCTTTTCTGGAGCTGATCGCCTACGTGCGAGCACCTAGGTAGATGGCCTCGCGGGATATAACGTCGAGAAATGCTAGGACTCCAGCAGTGCCTCATGTTCCAGACCCGCGTTGTAAAGGTCAATCAGTTGAACCACAGTCTGTACCTCGCGCGAATCCGATCCCCTCAGGTTTCGCAACAAAGTTTGACTATTCCCTTTCTGTAGCAACTTCCGATTGGAGTACCGGGCGAACATGCGATCCAAGTCATCTGGGATGTAAAGTCTTGCCCGTTTACCCAACGCTCTTCGTACGCGCTCGAACTCGTTTAAACCAACCGGATCATAGTCGGGTAAGTGCAAAAGTGCAAAGTCAGAATGCGTCTGTCCTGCCAGCCAGACCAGCAGTTGATCTGACGCGCGACCGTGACCGTAAACTGCTAGCCCAACGCCTAATTGAAGGCGCTCAAATGCATTAAATAGAACAGGTCCCTCTACGAGAGCACATTGTCCGTGTAAGCTGTAGCTGCTTTCTAATTGGAAGGCAAAAACGGAATGACTGCTTGTCTCTTCATCAGCACAAACATCCTCACCATTCTTGCAGAGGAGGTTCGGCTGCCACGCGCGGACTTGAACTATCACCGGATTATCACTGGAGAGGGCTTTGCTATCACGAAAGCGATGCACACCCGCCACTCGCCTAGGCAACCCTTCCGGGGACTCGTGATCAGGAAAAGACTGTCGAATGAATAACCCGAGAGCAGAAGAATCATTTACCTTTAGTGCTCGACCGCTTCCGGAACGCTGTTCCACGATAACGGAGGTTGCAAGCAGCGGCTCCAGCACGGCCAGCAACGAACGGCTACATTGCGATTTCGGGAGAGAGCCGTCGCGATAAAGCACAGTTAATCTCTCGAGAAGTCTCTCGTTGGTATTCATGCTCCACGCTGCTGCGCCATTATGCGCACACGATGACAATTTCTGAGAGTGATCCGGCCCTGTTGCGGTTGGAGGAAGTAGAGGGCGTCAACCTCGCTTACAGACTCTGGAGCCGCAGTGACTGCAATGAATCCCAGTTCTCGCGCTGTTGCTAGAATTGCGTTCCGGTTGACTGCATCGAGAGAATGGATTTCGTCGAGGAAAAACGGCGTTTCGGAAAGGACATTTTTATGCGAATCCTCTTTTAAAAGCCTCCGAAGGACAAGCATGTTAAAAAGGACTTTGATGGTCACCGTTGTGCCATGCGATTCGACCTGCTGAAAATTCACGTAGTGGTGTGGCTTCCCGTCCTCCCCCGTCACAGTAAACCTAAGCGTGAACAGATTTGAATAGCGCAGCAGCGGAGAGGTCTCAAACTTTCGGCGAAAAGTTGACACCGCCAACTCCAGATCTCTACTTTCATCGAAGAGCCCTGGCTGTTCATACTGCACCAGTCTGCGCATTGAGCTAACCGTATCGGTCTGCTCCATGACTTCCATATGCAATGAAGCCAGATTAGAGACATGGATGCCGGATAACGTGCGATTCAACTCACCTGCCGCGCTTTTGATGTCATCCAACGACTTCAGAACACCGTCGAATGTGGCCTGCATCTCGGTAAGTTGGTGAATCCAGGCGCGACTAAGCACTGCCTCCTCGTCAGGCAAAGCCTCCAGTTTCTCGTTAAGTAACCGTATAGTGTCGCATTCATCGTTCCCGGCGAAGTCAGGGCCGAGGTCACGTTCGAGTAATTGGAGTTCCCGACTGATAGATTGATCGAGGTCTATGATGTTGCGCTGCTTACGATTGTAATATTCAACCGCGTCCGCGAAATCCCCAGGAAGGCTTGCATCGGGCAACTTGGCATCAACCACAAAATTGGGCGCGGAGCACTGGTTGAATCTGTTCAGTTTCGAAACGAATGTGTCCTTCTCGGATTCAATAGTATGTTTTGCGGCAAGCTCCTCCTTCGTGAAAGCCGCCTTCTCTGCATTGAGGCTTTGTATCAGCTTCTCTTCCGATTCGAGGTCCCTCTGTATCCGTTTCAGCCTAGCTCGCAAAGTGGGCTCTTGCTCCTTCATCTTCTGATACTCTTCATATCGGAAGAGCCGTTTTGCAATTCCTTCCGTAAGGTTATTCCCGTTACTATCCTTCGCACCCTCAACTTGCTCTCGCTTGGCATTCAGTTCATTGATCAACGCATCGCGCCGCTGCACGGCGTCGAGAACCGCTTTGCACCTCTCTAGTTCCGCTTCCTCATCGGAAAGGCGTTCGTTAATCTTTGCCACATCCCCAAGTTCGTTGACATCGCGACGTGCGCTTGGCAAAGGAAGCGTAATATAGCTGTCCTTATAGACTTCCTCACGAATCCTGGTGCTAATGAGGCGTAACGTTTGAAAAAGCTGGTCTTCGTTATGGAGCGACACGCCTCCCTGACCGACTGGCAGCTCAAGGATTTCAAAGTTGAAAAGCCTACTGAGCATTGCCAGCTCTACTTCGCGCAGGTCGCGGCGGAGGAATGTAATCACCGCTCGATCACAAGAAGCAAGTGCTCGACGCGTCTGCTCTACTGTGTCACGACAACGAAGTAGCTTACCGCTTGCCTTCTCCAGACTTTCAGATTCAGAACTGTTAAGTAGTGCTTCTAAGCTCTGAATATCGTCACGCAGATTTTTCAGACTGCTGCGTTCGATCTGCTCCATGAAGCCGCCAAACTCTTTGTCCTGGGCCTCGAATTCCGCAATCTTGACCGAGATTGCACCTTTGTCGTATAAATACGATTCCTTTTGCGCATCGTGCTTCTGAATATCGCCAGAAAGGGATTGAAGTCGACTTGCTGCACTGCTAACTGTACGGTTCAGTTCCCCTAGATTATGCGCATGCTGCTCTTCGAATGATCTCCTGGCCTCCTGTAGCTTTTCCCAGCAACAGGCCAGCTCGCCCCGCAGCGAGTCGCGACGGCTACTATCTCCAATGACCGCCTCAATTCGTGTTCGACATTTGGTGAAACGCTGGAGTCTATCTTTGTGACGGAGTATTTGCTCATAGTCCTCACCAAACAGTTTCCGAACATCGAGCGCGGGATAATCTGTTGACAAGCCAGCGAGCATCATCAATTGACCCCGCATCTCGTCTTGAGAAATGGTATTTAAGCATAGAAGATTCTTGAGCGTCTCTCGAAACTGAGGATAGCGATCATTGTCACGTAACGCGACTACGCCTGTTCCCCTCGACTCTCCCTTAGTGGGCAACAAGAGAAACTCCCGTTGTTCATGAGCGTTCTTCACGCCCCTAAATCGTTTCAGTCCGAGGCGCGAATTTACCTCTGAGGGTTCGCGAATCTTGTTTCCGTCAATGAAATCCTCTGAATCGAACGCACCCTCATATACAAAACGCTCTGGTTCCCCTCCCACGATTGGGCTTTGCCCCCGCCACCCAAACACGCATTTACCGGATGTTCCAAGAAGCTCAAACATGACGTAGCTATATTGATTCGGAAAATAGTAATCCCGGGTCTGCTCCTGCGAGTAGGAGCCAAAGCCCATGTAGCGGCGGTCATCAACGTAGAGGAATTGCAGCGTATTGATGAGTGTGGTTTTGCCTGTATTGTTCAGGCCGACAATTTGGATCGAGCCATCCAGTTTGACATCGGCATAGTCGTATCTGCCAGAATTGATCAAGATCAAACGTTGAGGTCCATTTGCCATGGTTCAGTCCTCATCTACACCAGAGTGTGCACCAGAAACTACAGTGGTTTGGGACAGATCTAGGCACTTGTCCAATACCCTATGAAAAGGACGGAGGAACCGAAACTCTTCCTCGCCAATAAACTTCACCCATCCGATGCGTTCCATGCTTTTCAGCACTAGTCGCAAGCCTCCTTCATCATTTATCTCTACCTGTTTCAGGAGGTTGGTATATCGATCTAGCGAGAAATGAGGGAGCTGCGACAGTAGAAAGCGTTGTGTCAGAAGGTACTCTTCGATTGGCCTCCCCTCATTTGCAACGTGATCCACAAAAATAAACGAAAACACCGCGATGCGAGGAAGGCTCTCTCTGCTCATTTCGCTACTGTCAGGATCGAAATAGAAAAACTCACGCGGGTGCCGAACCAGTGTGATACCTAATGGCGCAAAATACGAGGCATATCCCTCAGGATTGTTGGCCAATGCCGAAAAGAGGGGTTCGTCCTCTGGGGAAAGGTGATAGCCGACGCGTAGCCTATGAAATATCTCTTGAAGGTAAGGAAGTTCGCTCATGCAAGTGTTAATTGAACCGGGCTTGACTCCAACTCGCCATCCGCGGTTTGATACGTGCGAAAAGGGTTGTCCGTGAACCGCGCAGTCAAATCGGTCTCATAGACCAATCGAGTAAAGGCGGCTAGAGTGCTCTGGGTGTCTCTATCCGGATACTGCCGTGTTATCCAAGCAAGCAAGTCTGCCACCGGCAGATTTGGCCGAATGTTCTCATTCACCTCTTCTAACCAGCGGAGACGGACGAAGCTATTAGGAACTGCTTCCTCGCTGCTCCAACTCAGCGTCGGAGGCTCTTCAGGACGGTACTCGGTCACGTTTTGTAATGCGCGCTTGATCGCGAGGTCAGAAAATGCATGCTGCCAACGAACTCGGCAGAACGGAACAGTAACATCTTCAGCGCATTCGCCTACCCCGTCGCGCTGCAACCGTTCCAGTGCGACTGCAGCGCCTTCAGCGATAAAGGAAGCTCGGCGCAGGGACTCATAAAGCGGCTGCAATTCGCGACGACATTGCTGAAAAATGCGGAGAGCGTGCCGCTGTAGGATTCGGAGATGCCGGGCATTTCTCTCTAATCCCGGCAGATCGTCGTAAAGTCCGCACTCTCGAGCCCTGTGTAGCAGCCTTTCGGTTTCGTTAAATACCGCCCTCAATGGTCCATCAGGTCGCACCATTTCCACAATCGGATCGACGTATCTATCCATCCAGTAGGCAATTCTGCGGAATTTCTCCCGGATAGATACGCCATGCCGCTGAGTCTTGTAGCGCCCAACTTCAAAGAGAATTCTGTTGTGGGTTTCATCAAGGTCGGACTGAATACGTCGAAGCGTGTGCTGGAGTTCTTCGAGCGCTAAGCGAATCTCTGTCGCGTCTTGGTTTTGAATTGCCGGCGAAAACCGCTTGTCCATTTTCTCCAGAGAAAGGATGTAGCCGCCTATAATTTCGGGTGTGGCAGCATTTGCTTCATCGAAAAGATACGCGAGCAACCGGCGTACCTGATCAGCCATGAAGCAATAGTCACCCCCCGGTTCCGAAGGTACAAGGATTTGCAATTCTTTGAGACGCCGCCACGTAGTTTCGGGAAGTTCCTCATTTGATGTGCAGTTTGCACATATCAAGCGGCGAACATCGGCCTCAGACAGTTCATCAGCTTGGTCCATCAGGCCGCGAAGCAGTGGCACATGAACTGCACAAAAATTGAAGAACGTCTGGGGGGATATTTTCATTGCCTCAAACCTTGAACCTGCTAATCTAGCAAAGAAAAGGCGAACACGATAGGGAATTCTGCTTGGGGCGTGAAATAGTTGTTTACTAAATGGAGTACCGCCTTGCCAGGACTGAACTGGATAGATGAGTGCGCAGATAGATAGGTCTTACCACACCAAAGTCGTGCAGTTGCGTGTGCTCAGCCTGCTACCCTAATTTCCGGCGAGGTAGCGACCATGGAAATTGATGAAGAAGTCCCAGACCTGACATCCGAAGTGGACCTACCTGAACTCGAAGCACAACTGGTTTTGCGCTTGAGCGACGATCTGACACGCATTCGGACGATCTATCGCCGAGGACGCTCGATTTGCGCTATGGTCGTGGGCTGGCCATGGGGCGTAGCGAGTTCCGGGTTTTACGATCTCATGATCGAGATCACTTCTCCATTCCAGGAGGGGAAGCCTGTTTGGCCGTTCACCGTTTGGGAGGAGATGGATCTACTTGCCCCAGACGAGCGCTGGGACGTGCATCAGGTAATGGTCAATTCCCCAACGCGAAAATCTAGGAGTTGCACCGTGACATTACGCAGAATTCCATTCCGCCGAAGGCGTGATGCTTGATCCTGAACCACTCTCCGGGAGCCTAATAACAGAAGCAATGGCTATGGCAGTTATCTAGGCAAGTTCCTGCGCGATGGCAGCGCTCGACCAAGTCCCCGGTTTCGCAAATGCAGAGCGCGACATTGACGAACACTGTATCCCTCGTGCGTTGACCGCCGAACGCACTGTGAGCGTGGCAAAGACATAAAGCCTCCACTTGCGCCGCTTCACAGCTTCTAGCAGTTCTGACCAACACTGATGCCGTACGGAGAGGCAAGCGACTCTCCGTCCCGGTCCCTTGTTCACCGTCAAAATGGTCAGTATTCGTCAGGCAAAAGGATTGTCGAAGCAGACCGGTCGGCTTCCGTGATAATCCAGATTTTGGTGCCGTTGCTCAACGTGTAGGCCGAGAGCAGCCGGAAGCCATGCTCCAGACTGAATTCGTTCTCGCGCACGTCCTCCGGGTCCAGTTCGCCCCAGTCGCCGTTCAAGTGCCGTGCAAGAAAAGAGGCCGGATCGTCTCCAGCCTCTTCCATGGCGCGCAGCGCACCGGGCGTTGCAAGAATTCTGCCGGGCTCGAACTTCATGCCGGCCTACTTGCTCGCCGGGCTGGAGATGTAGAGCGCGGCGACCCCGTCGGCGCCCTTGCGGATTGCGACGTCGAGCTTCAGTTTGGACTCTTTGATCTGTGCCACCAAGTGACGCTTGAGCGCATAGGCCGCGTTCTTCGCGGAGGCCTGGGTTTCGGGGCTCAGCGTGATGCGCAGCGCTTTGCCCGGCTTGATGGTGGGCAGGGCGGCAACCGCATCGCGGAATTCCTTGGTTTCGAGAATCCGGCTTTTGCGAACGAAAGAACTCTGCGGAATCGTGGTCACGTCGATCATTTCTACGGCCATACTGTCCTCCATGGTTTTGTTTGTGGTCCAGCGATGCCGGACAGTAGATATCTACCGGACGCTTAAACCGCAGGAACAAGCATTGCAACCAGAATTGCGGTACTCAGGAGGAACGTGAAGAAACGCGCCAGCAATCGCTCCAGCGAAAAACAGGCCCCGGCATCTCAGGTTGGCATCTTCTATATGGTGAACGGCAAGCTGTTTGTCGAGGGCAGTTCACTGGCTGAGGCCGAAGACTACGGCGAAGCCAAGACGCACAGGCGCGGCCATCCTGACTTTTGGGCGGACCTCGTTGCGCGCGGCCTAGTCCCTCTCGACGAATACGAAGATAACCCGCGCGGGCGAGTGGGCTACCACTGCGACACGGACCGCTTTCTTCTGCTGGCCGACCGCTGCATCCTCCGCGACAAGGCGCTGCTTGCCGAAATCATGCGACGGCTGCACCTCCCGCCAGATCGGACAGACACTGGAACGGACTTGCATTACCGTTGTCCGGGCTGTCCACGGGCGGTCTGGGAGGACTGACGGGATTCATGAGCTGGAGCGGGTCTCCAGGGATGACTCACTCGGCATCTTCGGCTGCTCCTCTCCAGCCATTTTCTAGCTATGGTGTTTCTTGCATGGCTTACCCCTTTATTGGTGATCGGCATTTACTGCTGTTTGTGTTTCGGGTTTTGATCCTGGTTTTGGTTCTAGAGCGAAAGCGACCACTCAGCGTGGCCGGGTCTTCACATAACCGGTTACGCGATGACTGATTTACTTACAGATTCAAATACAGGTTCAAGTACAGATTCGGAGGCACTACAAGTGACCTTTTCTTGCTCCGTAGTGCCTCCCCGAATGGGCTCTCAGTGCCTCCCAATCTTGCTTCCTAGTTCCAAGCGCCTCATTCCTAGTGCCGCTTCGTTTGCTTCCTACTGCCTCCCTTTGCGGCGGAGACTTTACGGGCTTTCCTCGCCGTGATCGTCATCGAGACAGGTTTCGGCCAAACGCTCCTTGAGGTCGAGGAACGTCTGCTCGAGAATGCAATAAATCTTCGTGCCGGATCGGTGCTTCCGCCCGGTGACGTGCAGATAGCCCTTGGCCACCGCCTCGGAAAGCAACCTGCGAGCGTAACGCTTGGTGCAGTTGCACTGTTTCGCGAGGGTGGAAACCGACGGCCAGCACGTGCCGTCTTCGATGTCTGCGTGATCGCCCAAGATTGACAAGAGCATAACCATTGTGAGGCTCTCCCCCATCGCATAGAGCGCCAAACCCGCCTGCCTCACTGCGTAACTGGTTTTGAATCCCATGGCTACTCCCTCGTCGGGCCTTGGCGAGCGATGATTTCAGAAGCGGGAACACGGGCCATATGCGCCCATAGCTTTTGGAATTCGCGCAGGCTTAGCTTGAACTCGCGGTCGCCGCGCCGGTTAACTTCGCGAGCCTCCAGCAGGTTATAGCCTGCTAGGTCGTTGAGCAGCTGGCGTGCATACCGCGCGCTGGTTAGGGTCGAAACACTCACATCGTTGGTGCTGAGCCACGCTCCGCTGGATGCCGCCACGCGCACCAGAACGAGCAAATGTGCTGCAGAGAATCCCTTGTACTTGTCCCGTAAGGCTGCGTAACCAAGCCGCAGCAGCTTGTTTGCAATTGGTTCAATCATTCGTTCACCTCTCTGCACGCCGCTTGATGCGCCGCACAATTGAGGAACGTGTAACTGCAGATTGTCGTATCGTTGTCGAGATCGGGAAAAGAAGAGTTTGGAAAAGGCTGTTGCAGGTTGGTGGCTCCCTGGCTCCGGGTCGCTCCGGAGCTTCACCTCTTCACACGTGACGGCAAGGCAAACCGTAAGGCGACTCCCGGTGCCGTGGCGTTCGTGCCCAAAAGCAAAGCTCCGGAGCAACCGGAGCCAGGGTGCCACCCGCCGAACACTAACACCAGACTTGGTACAAAAATACTGAACCCACCGATGCGTCAGTCGGTGTCGCAATATCGCGCCTCACGAAGAGCAACGAGATCAGAGCGACGGGCACGCCCGGCGAACTGGCGCTGTTCAATTCTGGGGCTTAGCGGCTTTTGAGAGCCCAACTCCGCCCCGAGACTCCCACCAACCCCAGCCCGCGCCAGTGGGGCGGTTTCTAGCCGATTGAGGTATTGACCGCGCTATGCGGGTTTGCGTTCCAATTGCTCAAGTAGCTGGTTCAACCCTGAAAGAACAGTCACCACTCCAAGAGCATATATTCCGTTGTGGAGTGGCTCCCGCAGAACCACAAAACGATGGGTAGCTCGCAGTTGTTTGAGTTTGAAAACCGAGTTATCCCTTGGTGAGCTTCTATCGAGCTCAATGCCAACCGTTCTGAGCCCCTTTCGCGCAACGATATCAATGAAGCCGCGTCGCCCGCTGTGGCTCGGGACCTCGACTTCTACTTGGCAGTCCCATCCATTCTGAGTGAGGGTGCTGACTACCATCCTGTGATATTCGGCTGCGGTCATTCTTCAACTGTACCCCTGATCTGGTCGCTACTATTCCATGGGCAACAGAAATGTGCTGTTTTCCCTGCTTGCCTCTGTGATACGCCAGACCACCGCGCCAGTGCGCTCCCGGTGCCCAAGTTGCCGTTCGTTTCAAAAAGAGGCAATTTCCGGAAGAAGCAGAGCCAGGAGCCGGTCGATTCGGCGACGGTGGTCAGCGCCAGCAACTTAGGCTTGAACCAGTTGGTGTACGTGTCCTATAGTTGCGCCGATATGAAATCCACGTCCACCGCGCTCAACAGCACGAATTCTTGTCTCCGTGAGCCCTCCGCTCACGACGTAATTGAACTTAACGATCTGCTGAAAAGCCGAAAAATCGACCCGGAGCGGGTCCTCGTGATGCGACACCGACCAACTGAGCCCGAGCTGAGAAAAGTGTTGCCATGGCTCGCTGCAGAGAAAGCGGAGGTTTTCAACGCCTACCAGCAATCGCAAGGAGAGAAGGTGGAAAAAGCCATGCTCGGCGCGAAGTACGTGGCTTCCTTCATCGGTCACGAACCTGGCAAGGCGCTCTTCGTTGGTGTGTATTCCATTGGGGGGACTACTCCCTTAACGCCCGAGGAGTTCTGGAGTGTGCCAGAAAACGCGAAGCTCAGAGAGTTCGGGCTGAAGGGGTTCACGGGCGACGATGGGCGGTCAGTAGTTCTATGGTTTGATCTTTCTGCCACCGAGCATCTCGCCTCATGGAAAGGAAAACTGATCGTGGAGTGGCCGGGCTTGGAGCGTTCCTGGTGGCGATGGGCGGACCGAAACACGATTGCCGTTCGAGCCATTCTGGAGGACAGTGCGCTGGACGCGGCCATGCCCGAGTGGCAGAGAATCTGTCTGAATTGGCAGGAAATTGAGGTGCTGCCCTCAAGATGGAAGGCTGCGCTTTCTCAGTGGCGGGGAATCTACTACATATTCGACGCAGAGGCAGGCAAGGGCTACGTTGGTTCGGCATACGGCGAGGAGAATATCCTTGGCCGCTGGATGAACTACTCTGCGACGGGTCACGGTGGCAACACCCTTTTACGCAGGCGTAACCCAAAAGAGTTCCTCTTCACGATCCTCCAACGTGTGTCACCCGATATGACTCCCGACGACATTATCCGGTTGGAGGGTTCCTGGAAAGATCGGCTGCACACACGCCCGCCATTCGGCTGGAACGATAACTGAGTGTTGGCCTTGGACGGGCACGAGGCCGCGCTTGTCTTCGGTGAAGGGCGGGCGGGCTCGTTCTGCGAGGGGCGTTTGACCGGCGCTAGAATCGTTTATAGGCTCGTTTTGAGGCTGCGCCGGAGCCTTGGGACCGGGAAGGAGAGGCCGGTCCCCTCAATCTGAAGGCGACGGGTGGGGCCGCCCGCCTCGTCCCAAACATCCGGCCCAAGGTGGTCAGTGGGCCGGTTTCGTTTGTCCAGTTTGTCCAAAAACGAGCTTTTCCCGGCTGCTCCCCACAACAGCGGGCTCTGCATTTTTGAAAAGTTGGTCTGGAGGGAAGCTCCGTAGATTCTGCGGTTTGGGCCAAATCCTTCAGGCCCCGCTGTGTTTTCAGAGGGTCGCTCGGGCTATTCCCGGTAGCGCTACCAAACCACTTTTCTTTTGCGCGGGGGCTGGCAATCCTTTGAAAAGGAAACTGGTTTCCTGAGTTCGATAAGCACCATTCCCGTACTCTACTTCCTGCGGGAATCTACACCCTTCCAGGTAACCACTCGTGGTCACCATCCTGTATGTCAGGCTCCGCCTTTCAACTTGACCACGCATCACCGACTCCTCATAATGACTACGTATTTTGCATTAATCTATCACCGATTCTTGTAGTTCGCTTTTGCTGTGCCGACTGAACCAGCAACCCCATCCCAAACGCGAGCAGGTCTAATCGATATGAGCACCTTGATTGAGGATGTAAAGCCGTCTGCTGTGGAAAAAGTCACCAGGAAAGAGACGTGGCCCTGGCTTGTCTCATACCTGCTTGGACTCATCTCCCTTTTAGGTTCCATTGCGACCGGGATGGGAGGGTTGCGGTACCTTTCGGGAACTTCCCAGGCGCTTGCGTGGTTTCATATCTCCGTCTTCCTCACCATCTTCTTCACCATGGTGGGAACCGCCATTCAGATCCACTCCGAGTTGCGGGCCGTGAAGTCCCAGTTGACCGGAGTCCGCGGCACGGAGAAGACCCTGAGAGCGGAGCTGGCCAACTTTAAGCAGGTCGCCGACAACCTCAGAAGCGATGTGCGCTGCGAGTACGTAGGCGACGACGAAGAAGCCGTCCGCTACCTGATGACCCGATGCAAACTGGAGTCGCTCCACGCCATTCGCGGAACGCTCGTGCGCTCGGACGAAACCCAACGCCAGTACGCGAGCGAAACTTACAGTGCCATTGCGGAGTCGCTCACCGAATTCCTGAAGCGCCCTGATACCACTCTGGAAGAAATCGTCGACCCGAAAGTAGATAAGCGGCTGGTGGACGCCTACATCAACGCGGCGGTCAAAGCTCAAAGGGAGACTTCCAATCAGGTCATCTGGCATAAGCTTCGCGACGAGACGCCGATCCTGAGCTTCGTTATCCTCACTTACAAGGAAAAGTCCGGAACGGAAAAGCGCCATGAGGTTCTCTTTGGAGGCTCCCGCCAAAGCAGTGAATCCGCGGAAGCCGTTTTCAAGTCAGGCGATCCGCGGGTCGTGAAGGAGTTCCTTGATCTGTACGAAGTGCTGCGCCACGCTTCGGAGAGGACACAAGCCAAAGCTCTGCACGAGCCCTCCAATCGGAGCGCGGTTTTACATCAGACGTGGGATCAAGAGAGGTTCTTCAAGCTGTTGAACAGAGTTGAGCCGGGCGACGTCAACCAAGAACACGAGGGCGACGGAGACCTGAGGATCACCACGACGTTCTTCATCAGCTACTTCGATCTGCGAAAGAAAGCACTGTTGGAACTGTGCGCCAAGGGCGTCCGGATCAAGGTTCTGTTGATGAACCCGGATAACGCGGAGCTGATGCAGGCTCGCTTCGGACTTCGGAAGGACGGACTGACTCCGGACAAAGCGAAACCGGACCTGGAAGCCGAGATCGGCCGCTTGGCCGATTTTCCCAGCATCGAGGTTAGGATTTCCGACAGCATGCCTTGCGGGTTTGTCGCTCACAGCCGAAACTGGGCCATCGTCGGTCTGATGCCCGCACATGATTCGTATGTTTTTGGCCCCATGATCGAAACCAGCGCGGGCACGCCCACCTGGCAAATGCTTGGTGAGGACTGGAAAGCACGCTGGGAAGCAGCCAGGCCGTACCGGGTAAGCAAAGCGGTCGGCGTATAGGAGAGCGGCGCCTTCCAATCCGAGAATCAGTGTTTGGGGGGCCTGGACGACATATTCTGCGCGAAGGATTGATTGCGGCAGTTTTCCAGGCCCCGCTGGCCGAGAAGATCATGAGACATTGCGAACCTAGACCTGGCCAGAGTCGTCGGCATCTGCCGCCATCGCCATCGCGATAAGCTTGCGAATAATTATCTTCGGACTCACCGGCTTGGCCAGCATCTCCACGTTCAGTCCTCCGCCCCCCGGCCATTCGGATAGAAGATCCGGGGAGTACGCGTTGCCGGAAATCAGCAGGACCCGACAATGGGGCAGTTGCTCCCGCAATCTGGCAGCCAGCGTAAAACCGTCCATCTTTGGCATTACCACGTCGCTGACGACGATGTCGGGACGCTCCTGCTGGGTATGTTCCAGGGCCGCCAGGCCATCGTAAAAAGTGCGCACGTGAAAGCCCGCCCTGCGCAGGATGAGGGTGAGCGTGTCGGCAATGATGGCCTCATCATCGACGACGAACACGAGCTTTTCGCGAAACGAAACTGGGGCGCCCATGGGTATAGAAAGCCTTTGCGCTCAGATTCATACCGCCGAGCGTACCTCGATATATTTGTTATGGCTGGTAGCTTATTCTGTCAGATTCGTCAGTGTTCGCACAACCGATAGAACCCTTCGAACGGAATGTGCCGGGCCCTGGATGCGATCCCGGCCACGCCAGAACAGTTCAGCTAACGCTCCACAGTGCGGCGCTCGATCGGAAGCCAGATCGCTACAACCGTGCCTTTGCCAATTCGACTCCGAATCCGGATCCTGCCTTCGTGCTTCTTCAGGATTTCGCTGGTGACCCAAAGTCCAAGGCCGGTACCAAAAGACTTCTTGGTGGTAAAAAATGGCTCGAAGATTCTCCGTCTGTGCTCGTCGGCGATGCCGATCCCTGTGTCGGCAACGGATAAGAACAACATGGGGCGATGGTCGAAACACACGGGTCCGGCCGTACGGAGGTAAAGGGTGCCACGTTGCTGCATGGCATCAATGCTATTGATGATGAGATTGGAAACCACCTGGCGAATCTCACCCTCGATTGCCTGGATGGGCGTCTTGCAGGCGTACTGGCGTTCCACCTGGATGCCGCTGTTCTTGAGCTTGGTATCGAACAGATTGAGAACGTCGTCGAGCAACTCCGGGAGGTCCACCGTAGTCGCGCTGCCCACCTCGCGGTAGAAGCCCAGCGTCTGCTTGACCATGTGAGCTGCCCGCCTGAGCTCCTGATCGGCCATATCGAGGTATTTGCGCACGGATTGCGGCAAGTCCGGGTCGCTGCCGGCCAGATACAGCGCGTTGGTCACCGAGGCCAGGGGATTGTTGACCTCGTGCGCGATGGTGGCTGCCAGACGCCCGGCCGACGCCAGTTTTTCGCTCCGGATCAGCGCCTGTTCGGCTTGTTTGCGATCGGTGATATCGACGTTTACGGCCACTCCGCCAATAATCTCGCCCTGGGGATCGCGGACGGGCAGGGCGCTGTTCAAAATGGTTTTGCGGGTTCCGTCGAAGGTCTCAATTTCCACCTCCTCGCCTAGCGTGGTTGCGCCTTGGAGAACGGCCCGGGCCAGCGCCCAATCCTTGGACTCAAGCAGGCGTTCGCTCCCGGAAAGCCGTCCCTTGTAGTGATGGTATTGCTGCAATTCAACCAGCGGTGCGTGGGCTCCCCATATCCGGTCGGCGGCGGGATTGGCGTCGATCAGTGTTCCGCCGGCATCGCACATGAATACGGCGACCGGAAGCACATTCAAAATGGCGCGCAACTGCTGCTCCCGTTCCTGCAGTGCAAGCTCGGCGTGCTTGCGCGCGGTGATGTCCATGTTGATGCCGATCATGGTTAACGGCTTGCCGGATTGATCCACGGCAATTTGCCCCTGACTGGCGATCCAACGAATGGTTCCATCCTGGTGCCGGATGCGTGTCTCCACATTCCAGGCGCGGTTGCCGGCGAGCGCCGCCTTGAAGCTGGCATCGACCTCGGCGCGGTGCTCGGGCAAGACGTGATCCAGGAAAAGCTCGTAGCTCCACGCCGTCAACGAAGTGTCGAAGCCGAAGATCTCGTCGTAGCGGCGGGAGCACGACATGGCGTGGGTCTTCAGGTCGAGCTCCCACTCTCCCAAACCGCCGACCTGAAGCGCAAAATCGAGCCGGTCCTTGCTCTTTTGCAGTTCAGCCAGCAGCGCGGCGCGTGCTTCTGCCAGCTGGCGTTGCGCCCGCGCTTCGGCAGCTTCCATCTCCTTGCGCAGGAACTGCTCGCGGACGGAGCGGTTCTCGTCCTCGAACTGCTTGCGGCGAAGCGCCGCGCGCACGCGCGCACGGATGACGTCGAAGTCGCTCGATTTGGGGATGTAATCGTCGGCGCCCGAGTTGATCGCTTCAATCATTGCCTGCCGGTCCTGCACTCCGGTCAGCATCAGCAGCGGGATGTCACGCAGCGCCAGAACATCCTTGATGCGCCGGCAGGTCTCATGCCCGGAAAGACCGGGCATGATGAGGTCGAGCAGGATACAATCCACGCTCTGCACCGACGCCAACTCCAGCGCTTCCTCTCCTGAGCCGGCCAGCACGACATCGTAGCCGTCCACTCGCAACTGGGCGGCGAGTTCTTCCAGATAGGTGCTGCTGTCGTCCACCGCAAGAACCCTCTTGGGGCCGAGAACACTGGATTGCGAGTCGAGAGCAGAAGGCGCGCTGGCCGACCGCAACACCGCCGCCAGGCGAGCCAGGACGACTCCCAAATCCTCGTCCTTGCGCACGAATCCATCCGCTCCGGCTTCCAGAGCCAGCAACTCCTGGGCGCGATCCTCTGAGCCGGTCAGCATTAAACACGGAGTTCTGCGTAAACTAGCGTCTTCCCGCATGCGCCGCACCACGGTTGCGCCGTCAATGCCGGGCAGCCCGTGGTCGACAATCACCGCATCGGGCCGCTGATTCACCGCCGAGTGCAACCCGTCTTCTCCCGTGGATGAGGTGGTCACATGGTAGTCGGCTGCTTCCAGGGCTTCTCGCATTTCGTTCCGGAAGGTCGCGCTGTCATCGATGACCAGAATCGTGGTTCGACCTTTCGGGATGGGACGCGGCTGCTGCAGGCGAATCAATACCTGCGCGCGGGCCACCACATAACCGGCGTCATAGGGCTTGCCGATATATTCGTCCGCACCGGTCTTCAGCCCGTGGACGCGGTCCCGCACCTGTGCCTCCGTCGAGAGCAACATCACCGGGATCGCGGAGGTCCGCAGGTTGGCTTTCAGCTCCTGCAGAAACTCCACCCCATCCCCATCGGGAAGCAACACATCAAGCACGATCAGCGCAAAATCATCTCCGGTCAGAGCGGCGCGGCTCTCCTGCAGCGTCGAACAGGGCACGACCTCAAACCCGGCATTCTCGAATGCCTCGCTCAGATCCATGCGCACCGTGAGGCTGTCATCGACGATCAGGGCACGGAGTTTCACAACGCCCTCCCCAGTTTCAGGTTGCCAGCCAGGGCGACCAGCGCTGGCGCGATCTCTTCGATCGATAGCACCCGCTGGGCAGCACCCAGACGGATTGCTTCGCCCGGCATGCCAAAGACTACCGAGCTGGCCTCATTTTGCGCCAGGGTCACAGCCCCGGCCTGGCGTGCTGCCAATAAACCCAGTGCGCCATCTTTTCCCATACCTGTGAGCAGACACGCAATGCATCCCGATCCCATCTCCCGCGCCAGGGACTCGAAGAGAACATCCACCGAGGGACGGCAGGAATGCCGCTCCGGTTCGTCGGTCAGGCGCAGTTGCCCGCCGCGCAGCACCAGGTGCTGCCCCGGCGGAGCCAGCAGAATGCCGGACGCAGGCAACGGCTCACCATCCCGCGCATAACGCACGCGAATCGCGGACTGTCCGTCCAGCCACTCTGCCAGGGCCGCGGCAAACGGCAGGCCCAGGTGAATGACGACCAGAACCGGCAAGGAAAAATTTGCGGGAAGCTCGCGCAAGATGGCAAGCACCGCCGCCGGACCGCCGGTGGAAGCGCCGATGGCTACGACCCTTGGCTGCGATGGCTCGGAGCGGGGCGGAAGTTCGGGTGCGCCCGCCGGAGAGCGCATTTGAGCCAGCCGGGCGCGGGGATGGGTGATCACCTTGATCCTGGAGAGCAGCTTGACCGTGGAGATGAAATTCCGTTCCCATTCCCCGGGCACGCAACTGGCCCTAGGCTTCTCCAGCACGTCGAGGGCGCCGGCGGCCAGCGCCTCATAGGTTTTGAACAACTCGCCGCGGTTGGTGGAGGCAGACACGATCAGGATGGGCGTTGGGCAATACGCCATCACGTACTCGGTGACGGGCACTCCGGTCATGAGCGGCATCATCATGTCCAGCGTCATCACATCCGGGCGGAGCGACTGGCACAACTCAATGGCGCGCTGGCCATCCGCGGCTTCGGCCACCACTTCCAGGTCGGGGTCGCCCGCCAGCACCTCCACCAGCCGCTTGCGCACGGTCAACGAATCTTCAACCACGAGAACGCGAATCTTTTTCATGTCACCTTATCGGCCGACTTTTCAGCCGGCGACCAGCCGGCGGATGGTCTGCAGCAATTGTGCCTGATCGAACTCGCCTTTCACCACATAGGCCTTTGCACCGGCTTCTTCGCCGCGTTTTTTATCTTGCGGTGAATTGCGCGACGTGACCAGAATGGCCGGCACGTGCGAGAGCGCGGGAGTGGCGCGGGCGCGGGCCACAAATTCGAAGCCGTCCATGCCCGGCATCTCCACGTCCACCACGAACAAGTCGTAGTCCGCGACGAGGGCTTTTTCCAGAGCTTCTTCGGCGGAGGTAGCCAGATGCACGTCATAACCGGCGGTCTCCAGGATGCTTTGTTCCAGCATCCGCGTGGTCAGCGAGTCGTCGATGACCAGAACGAGCGGCGTTCTGGGCGGCGCTTCCTGGATGGAGACTGCCTGTGTAGCGCCGGCGGCACGAATCAGCGCGGCGGGGTCTAACACCAATTGCGGATTGCCTTCCGCATCCAGCGCAGCGCCCGCCACGATGGGATCGACCCCGGCAAACGCGGGGATCGGCCGCAACAGCACGGTCGCTGTGCTCAGGACACGGTCAACGCCGATGGCCGCATGCTCCGCACCGGAGCGCACCACTACGGCGGAAAATCGCTGAGCCGCCTGGCCGCGTGAAGAGCTCTGCCCCAACGCGCGCGCCAGCGGCAGAAAGGGCACGGTCTTGCCGCCGAAGAGGATGGAATCGCCATCCGGACTGCGCACCACGTCCGCCTCCACCAGCCGCAAGGTCTGTTGCACGGAGTCCAGAGGCAGCGACGCGCTTATGCCGCCGCTCTCCACGAGGACGGCGCTCAGCGATAACAATGACACCGGGACCGAGATCTCCACCGTGCTGCCGGCGCCGGGCGCAGTCCGCATGGCGACCTCGGCTTTGAGCTTGCCGGAGGTCTCGCGAACCACGTCCAGGCCGATGCCGCGCCCGGCCATTTCGGTTACGGCGCTGCTGGTGCTGATGCCTCCACCGCGCAGCAGCAGACGGAAGACATCTTCGGAGTTGAGCGCTTCCGCCGCATCCGGGGAGACCAGTCCGCGGGCGACCACGGCGCGGCGCAGGGCCGCCACATCGAAGCCGCCGCCATCGTCGTGGCAGGCAAAGGCGACCCGGTTCCCCCGTCGATGCACCTGCAACGAAACCTTCCCCAGTGCCGGTTTGCCCGTGGCGGCACGCGCCTCCGGGGCCTCGATGCCGTGGGCCACCGCGTTGCGCACGATCTGCAGCAACGCGTCGCGCACCGCCGCGAGCACGTGTGCGTCCAGCCGGTGTTCGCCACCGTCGGTCACGAAATCCACCTGCTTGCCCAGCGTCTGCGCGGTGTTGCGCGCGGTGCGCCGCAAGGGAGCAAAGACGGCGCTGGCTGGAACCAGGCGCAGCTGGCTCGCCGTGTCCCGAACCTGCGCCAGTTCGCGCTCCACCTGTTCCATGGCGGAGACCAGGTTGTGCGATAACGGGCTGAGCATGGCTTGCAGGTCTTCGGCAATCGCACGCCCTTTGCGCAGCGAAGCTGCCGCACGCTCGCCGCCGTCGGCGGCCGGAGCAGACAGATGGCTCAACAGCAGGGCAGCCAGATCGGCGGCGTGCTCGACCGCGGCTAGTTTGGTTTTAAGACTGGAGAGCCACACGCCGCTCTCCGCCAGCCCTTCCGACAGCACATCCATGTCGCCGAGATCGACGCGCAGAGTATCGAACGTCTCCTCGGGCGGAGCCGGGGCGGGATGCTCCGGCTGTGGCGACGGTTCCAGACCCAGCGCCGCCAATTGCGTGGCCATGCCGTCAACCAGGCCAAGCATGGCCTCGGCCTGCTGGCGCGGGATGGAATCCCCGGACTGATAGGCAACGAGGAGATCTTCCAACTGATGCGCGTTACGGGCGATTTCGGCCTGTTTGACCACATGCGCCGCGCCCTTCAGGGTATGCGCAAGACGCAGCATCTGCCCGACGAGTTCTTTCCCCGAGGCACCCTGCTCCAGATCGAGCACACCACGGCTGAGCTGCTCGACAATCTCTTTGGCCTCGACCCGGAAATACCGGTAGGGATCCTTCGACATCAGCTTGCACCGTTGTCCTGCGGCCGGATCAGCCGGCTGAGATCGCGTGAAAGGGTCGCAAGCTGGGAGGCGGTTTGCAGCGCCTGGGACATGCCCGCTTCGGCTTCCTTGCTGACCTGCGCGACGTTGGAAACCGCCCCGTTGACCTGCTCGACGGCCGTGGTTTGCTGCTTGGTGCTCAACTCGATCTCCCGCGCCGCTTCGGCCGTGGTGCCGAGCATCGCGGTGATCTGACGCAGCGAGTTGGTCACTTCGCTGAACGCACGCGTGCCCGCGTCCACTGCCTTGCTGCCGCCTTCGGTCGCCATCACGGTGGAGTTAACGGCCGCCCGGATCTCTTCGATCAGGGTTCGAATGTCCTTGGTGGAACCCCCGACCCGGTCGGCAAGTTTGCGGATTTCGTCGGCAACCACCGCGAATCGCCTGCCGTTGTCGCCGGCGCCTGCGGCCTCTATCGTGGCGTTGATGGCGAGAATATTGGTTTGCTCGGCCAGTTCGTTGATGATGTCTACGATGCCGCCGATCTGTTGCGATTTGCGGCCAAGATCGAGCATATGGCTGACGATGAGATCGACCTGCTTCTTGATGCCGGAGACCGAATCATGGGCGCGTTGCACCGTTTTGTCGCCGTCGGCAGCCGCACTGGCCGTCTCGGAGGAGATGCTCGCTACCCGCTGTGCGCTCTCCGCGATCTGGCGCGATGTGGCCAGCAGCTCGTTGATAGTGGTGGTGATTTCGCTCATCGCCGTCGCCTGTTCCCGCGCACCCGTTGCCTGTTGAGTCGCGGTGGTCTGCAGCTCAGCCGAGGAACTGGAGACGTCCTGCACCGCCGAACCGATCTGGCGAGAGAGCAGCTTGGTGAACGTGATAGCGAGGAAAATGGTGAGCGCGACCACCAGGCCGGCGATCACTAGCACCAGCCTGGTAGCGGAGGCGGCTGCCTCGGTCGAGGCGTTCCGCCCGTCGTTCAGCAACTTTTCTTCCCAGGCGGCAAAATCGTCCACCCTTTTATAGAGGCTCTCGACCATGGGGATCACGACCAGGCGCATGTATTCAACGATCTGTGCGTTCGGAGCGTTGGCCTCACGCATTGCCTTTGCCTTTTCCGCCACGGCCTGGTGTTGAGCTTCAATCTCCTCAACGTCACGGATCATCACCTTGCCTTCCGGCGTAAACAGATTCGGCTTCATGTGCTCCAGGGTCTGAAGGAAAAGCTGGCGCGCCTCTTTCTCCTGTTCCAGAAACCTGGGGTCGCCGGAAAGCATGTAGCCGCGCACCGCTGCCGCCTTCCGAGCCGCCGCGGTCTGCAGTTTCGCCGCGTCGATGAGGTTCTGTGCGTTGACTGTGAGAACGCGGTCCTTGCTGGCCACCACGCGATTCAGGGCGTAGACGGCAATCCCCGCCATGACCATGGCCAACATCGCGGTGATGGCGAATCCGATCGCCAGTTTCTCTCCAAAGGTCCACCTGCGCCCCATCACGGTTCTCCTTAATGTCTTACTTTCGTGGTTTTCCTGCGGCATGCGACTTGATGTGCTCCACCAATGCCGGAATGCTGATGACGCCCCTCAGCGTTGCATCGTTGCGCACGGTGGCGCCGACGTAGCGGCGGCGAGGCGCATCCTCGCGGGCAAAAATATCCGAACCGGACACCTCGAACAGCCGCTCCATCGTCTGGAAGGCGAGTGCGATCGGCGTCTGGCTCTCGCCGCAAAAGACCAGCCAGCGTGTGGGGCCGCTCTCCGAAACGAATCCCAGCAGCCGGGCCAGGCTAAACACGGGAACGACGACTCCGCGAATCCCGGTGAGGCCAAGCAGTTCCGGAACCCGGCTGGGCACCGGCACAACCTTTTCGTTGTTCACCGCCAAGCCGGAGATTTCACGCACCCGCAACGCGAAGGGTTCGCCCGCCATGACGATCGCCAGCATCGGTTCCGGCGCCGCGGCCCGCCCAGCAGGGGCAACGGCAAACGACTCGTCGAAGACACGGCGCGTCTCCGCGATCTTGGCTTCGAGTTCGGTGACGGTGGTATTCATGCCGGTCCTCTGCATCCCTGCAACTCTCTGCGACACATCTCCACCAGAGCATCGCGGCTGAATCCGCCACCAAACAGGAGAACGCGCGGCGCATCTTCGCGGGGCAGCAGCAGCGATGCCCGGCTTAATTCTTGCATGGCCAAATCCAATTCACCACCGCGCTTGGCCAACAGGCCCAAATGCAGGTGCGGCATGGCGAACGACGGGTCCAGGTATATCGCCGTAAGGTCGTGTTCCATGGCCGTGCGGCGGTCGTCGGCCTGCTCGCGGCAGAGCGCCATCACGTAATAGGCTCCCGCGTTCAGGGTATCCAGTTCCAGAACCGAGGCGCAGGTGCGTTCGGCTTGCGCCAGATCGCCGCGATTGGCCAGCAGTGCAGCCCGCAGAACTTGCACATCGGGGCTGGTTTGCGCATCGGCCGGCAGCGCCTGCAGCGCGGCCAACGCCTGCTCAAAACGCTCTTCCTGGAGCAGTTCCAGCGCCGCACTCAAACCGGCGGGGATGCCTTTGTCAATCGGCGCGACCGGCAACGGCTCCTCGTTTGCCAGGCGCGAATGCTCCGGAGCGCGGGTCAGCATTCGTATGCGCTCCGTGGCTCTCCGTATGGTGTCGGCCCAGCCGCCATCGGTACCTGCCGCCGACATCTCCGCGCTATGGGCAGGTTGGCCGACCGTGCTGCCTACCGCTGACCCTGAGTGATCTCTTACCCCACCAGCGCGATGCTGATAGTAAAACGTTCCATGGGTATGACACAGCTGAAAATCGTGGGAGATGCCTCGCAACGTTTCTGCCGGGCCCATAAAAAGATAACCACCCGGCGAAAGCGATTCCGCCATCCGGGCCACAACCGCTTGCCCTGCGTCGGGTGAAAGGTACATGAAGGCATTGCGGAAGAAGATTACGTCGTAGGCGCCGGGCTTCCAGAAGGATGCGTGTGCGTCCATCAGGTTTCCCTCCTCGAGGGAAACCATGCTCCGAATCGAGTCGTGGAGTTGGAAGTCGCGTCCCTGGGGAAGGAAATAGCGATCCTTGAAAGCCGGGTCTATTTCGCGCAGCGACCAGGGGGAATACCGGCCGGTCTTCCCCTTGTTGACGGCTGCGGGGTTGACGTCGATCCCGCGGATGGTCACCTGCCAGCCGGCCAGCTCCGTCCGCTCCTTCACCAGCATGGCGATCGTGTACGGTTCCTCGCCGGAGGCACAGCCGGCGGAGAGAATGTTGAATTGCCGGCTGGCGCCCCGCACTCGCATACGCTCCGGCAGCACGACCTCCTGGAGCACGCGAAAATGGTCCGGAAGGCGGAAGAAATAGGTTTCCGGAATGGTCAGGTGACCCACCACCGCGCGAAGTTCCGGCAAAGAGGTGCCCAGCAGACACAGGTAGCTCTCAACGTCGGGGCTGCTGGTCGCCTCCATCCGGCGGCGCAGCACATCCGCCAGTTCATCGAGCTTGGAATCGTCGAACCTTAGGCCCAGCCGCTGCGCCAGCGTGACCCGAAAGTTCGCAAGCTGGATTGGTTCGAAGCCGTGCTTCACAGGGTCGCCTTCGCCTGCGGGAGCGCTTCCCACATCGATTCTGGCACCATCCGAGCCGTATCGAGCATGACGAGAAATTCCGCGTCCAGCGTGCCGAGGCTTTGGATCAGTTCAGTTTGAATATTCCTGAGCAGCGGCGGCAGGTTTTCAAAAACCTGGTCAGTAAGGTCGGCGACGCCAACTACGCCTTGCACCGCCAATGCGACGCAGCGTTGCCCCACGCGAAGCGTGACAAACCGGGTCGGAAGGTCACAGAAACCATCCCCCTGGAACAGCGCCGCCAACTGCACGACCGGCACGGCAAGGCCGCGGATACGCGCCGCGCCCAGAATAAAGTCGGATTGGACGGCCAGCGGCTCAATCGGCAGCGGGCGCATCACCTCCATCACCTCGGCAAGAGGGAATGCACACAGCGCGCCTGGAACACGCACCAGCAGGGCCGGATTCGCACGCGGTTGGTCCATAGCGACTCTCTATGCAGCGATCGCCCCCGCACTTCTCCGCGAGGGCGATTCGCACGCTGCGGTTGGCCAATTTAGATCGGGGCCATGAAGCCGACAGCCTGGGAAACAACACCCAGAAGTAAGTCAGTATAACCTGAGCCATCGTCCATGGTTTGGCGGGGCGGCTGGTATCGCCGACTGCCGACGCGTACACGAATCACAGGGCTTCGTGCCAATGCGCATTCAGTGCCGCCCGGATCAATGGTTAGCCGACCAGGAACAGCGTGCAGCTACGCGGACCGTGCGCCCCAATCACCAGGGCCTGCTCGATGTCGGCGGTTTTTGACGGTCCGGAGATAAACAGTCCGAAGCCGGGGCGCTCGAATCGAATCCGCTCGTAGGCGTGCTGCATGGTGTGGACAATCTGACCCGCGGGAACGACCAGTACAAGGTGTTCGGTGATTACATACACCGCCCTGTGCGGCCCCAGGCTGCTCCCCGGCACCCATACGGCGCCATTTTCCGCCACGCCGAACTCCCCGGCGAGGATCGCCAAGTCGACGCCCAAAAGTTCGTGGGGCTGCTTCATCGCAGAGACATCCACGGTCGAGGTACCTGCGCCGGGCACGAGCGAAACGATCTTGCGCGCCTGGGTGTAGAGTTCGAGTTTCCTGAGCTCGGCCTCGAGTGCAACAAGGTTGGCGACGCGAAGCAACGTCCCGCCCACCGAGGCGAAGCTTTCGCCAAACTGCGCCTCGGGATTTTCGTACGCGATCGCCGCGGGATACTCCGGCAGCGGCGAAAGTGAGGGCGCGCCGCGGCGCAGGTCGCCGAGAATGGCGTCACGGCTGTTCATAGCGACTCCTTTTTGCCATCGGCGAATTCACGAACGCTCGCCGCCGTTGCCAGCGGCTCACGTTTCAAGAGTTCGCGGAAGCTCTCCCGAGGCATAGGCGGCAATTCGCGGTGGATGCCCCATGGGTTCCAACACCCATACAGGACGGCCCGCGGCAGCCGCGGCACAATCCAGCGCATCAGCCTTCCTGCAAGCCGGTACAGCACCGGCCTGGCCAGCACGAACGCCAGGACAGCCATGCCCACACGCTTCGAAAGCGGCACCACCTTCTTGCGGACAAGTTCCTGGCGGAGGGCATACAACTGGTGATGCAGGTCGATCTTCACCGGGCAGACGTCGGAACAGGAGCCGCACAGGCTGGACGCAAACGGCAAGCTGCCATACTTCTGCGGGTCGCGTTGCGGTGCAAGCAGCGAGCCGATGGGGCCTGGAACGGTATAGCCATAGCTGTAGCCGCCGGAGCGGCGAAACACCGGACACGCGTTCATGCAGGCCCCGCAACGGATACAGCTGAGCGAGCGGCGAAAAGTTTCCTGCCGGAGGATGGCGCTGCGTCCGTTATCGACGATCACCACATGCAGTTCACCTCCGGGCAGCGGACCGTGGAAATGCGAGCTATAGCTGGTTACCGGCTGCCCGGTGGCACTGCGCGCCAGAAGCCGAAGAAAAATGCCGAGATCTTTGGCCCGGGGCACGATCTTTTCGACGCCCATGCAGGCGATATGGATCGGAGGCAGGCTCGTGCCGAGATCGGCGTTGCCCTCGTTGGTGCAAACGACGAATCCGCCCGTCTCCGCAATGGCGAAGTTGACGCCCGTAAGGCCGGCCTGCGCCGCCATGAACTTCTCGCGAAGATGGCCACGCGCCGCCTCGGTGAGATACTTCGGGTCGGAGGCGCCCTGCTCGGTTCCGAGCTTTTCGTGGAAGAGTTCGCCGATATCCTCCCGCTTGAGATGGATGGCGGGGAAGACGATATGGCTGGGCGGTTCATGACGGAGCTGCACAATCCGTTCGCCCAGATCTGTATCCGTCACCTCGATGCCGCGCGCCTCCAGATGGGGATTCAGGTGGCACTCCTCGGTCAGCATCGACTTCGACTTCACCAGCCGGGTGACGCCTCGATCCGAGAGAATTTTGTAAACGATTGCATTGTGCTCGGCACCATCGCGCGCCCAGTGCACCTGGATTCCGTTGGCGGCTGCATTGCGCTCAAACTCCTCCAGGTAATCGGCGAGGCGTGAAAGCGTATGCATCTTGACGGCTGCGGCCGTGTCGCGCAGCATCTCCCACTCGGGCAGGCTTGCGGCCTGTTTGTCGCGCTTCTGCCGCACGAACCAGAGCGATTCGTCGTGCCAGTGTACCCGCTTGTCATCGAGAACAAACAGCGCTGCCTTCTCGGGATGTCCCTTCATGAAAGCCTCGCTTCTTCCAGAATTTCCGCGATGTGCAGGACCCGCAGGGGAATTTTCTCGCGCCGGATAGTGCCCTCCAGGTGCATGAGGCAGGAGACGTCAAAACCGGTAATCACCTCTGCCCCTCCCTTCACGTGGTCGGCAATGCGATCTCTGCCCATGAGCGACGAGACCGCCTCCTCGTCGACGGCAAATGTACCTCCAAAGCCGCAACACTCGTCCGGACGGGTGAGCTCAATCAGCTCGATTCCCTTCAGCTGGGCCAGGAGCCCGCGCACCTTGTTGAAGTCCGGCACCATTCGTTCGGAGGAGCGCGCGATCCGCAATTCCCTGAGACCATGGCAGCTCATGTGCAATCCCACTTTTCGAGGGAATTCTCCGTCGACCTTCGTCACCCCGGCGACATCGGTCAGATATTCGCAAAGTTCAAACGTATTGGCGCGCAGTTTGTCGAACCCGGGCTTCCCTTCCAGCCATTGCGCGTAATGGTTGCGCACCATGGACACACAACTTCCCGACGGCGCGACGACGTGATCGTACTTGCGGAAAACCTTTAGAAATCTTTCCGCAATCGGCCGCGCAGCTTCGGCACAGCCGGAGTTGGCCATCGGCTGGCCACAGCAGGTCTGCTCTTCGGGAACCTCGATCTCGAGGCCGAGTTGCTTCAGCACTCGATAGGTTGCAAGCCCGACGTGCGGGTACATCTGATCGATGTAACACGGGATAAAAAGACCTATTTTGGGCATTGCGCTCCTCCGCTTCGCCGATCACGCACTCGGGATCATGGATCTTCCCGCCGTCGAACTTGGGGAGGACGTGCAGCACGCCGTAGGTCGAGCGGGCGCTGCGGCCTCCTGTTCAGCACAAGTTCGTTGGAACCCAGAAAGGGCCATGTGGTTTTACCCCTTCTCGCAATTCGTAAAAGGGCCAACCGTCTAATTTATAAATGAGGAATACGAAATGGAGACGCAACGTTCTCTGTTGACGTGGATCGGCCTGCACGCTGCTCAAAAAGACCGCTCATGGGGATGAGCCTGTCGACGGCTCGTGGCGATTCCCGGCACGTCCTTCCACTCCGCCGCCACGTCTTGTCCTCGCCCGCCGCGCGGCGCATCGCGCAAACCCCGGGCTATACAACCCCCGCGGACTTACCGGGTCCGCGGGGTGATCTCGATCTCCACTCCCTGGGTCAGCATCAGCAACGGCTACTTCGCCGTGACCACGAGCGAACCCGTCGTCGAGAACTGCACCTGGACGGTCTGGCTGAGCGTGGTGCCGTCGGTTGTATCTTTCGCCGTGTAGGTGACCGTCTCGGCATGCGTGTCCTGTCCTACCGTGAACGTCACCACGCCGCTGGCGCTGGACGTACCACTGGCCGCAGAGATCGTCGAGTGGGTGCCGCCGTTCGCCGTCAGCGTTACCGTCTTGCCGCTCACCGGGTTGCTGTTCGCATCCAGCAGCGTGACCGTGATCGTCGCGACCGACGTACCGTTGTCCCTGACATTGGCCGAACTGGTGGTCACCGTGGAGACGCTTGCGCTCACCGCACCCGCCGTGATGTTGAAGGTGCCGCTGGTGGCGGTGGTGAGCCCGGTGCTGGTGGCAGTCAGGGTGTCGCCGGTCCCAGATAGATTAATCTTGCAACCCGCAAACGTAGCTACGCCGGCGGTTGCGGCCAGCGGATTGGTTGTGCAGGTCAGAGTGCCGCTGCCGGTGCCGATGGCCAGGGCGATCGACGCGGTGCTGCTTACGGTATTTCCGCCGGCGTCTTCTACGGTCACCGCCGGTTGCGTGGTCCAGGCCGTTGCGGCGGTGCCGCCGTTCGGTTGGGTCGTGAAGGCCAACTGCGCCGCCGCGCCCAGCGTGATGTTGAAGGTGCCGCTGGTGGCGGAGGTGAGCCCGGTGCTGGTTGCAGTCAGGGTGTCGCCGGTTCCAGTCTTGGTAATCTTGCAACCCGCAAACGTGGCCACGCCAGCGGTTGCAGACAGCGGATCGCTGGTGCACGTCAGGGTGCCGCTGCCGGTGCCGATCGCCAGCGTAATCGATGCGGTGCTTCCGGTTACGGTATTTCCTCCGGCGTCTTCTACGGTCACCGCCGGTTGCGTGGTCCAGGCCGTTCCGCCGGTGCCGCCGCCAGGCTGTGTCGTGAAGACCAACTGCGCCGCCGCGCCCACCGTGATGTTGAAGGCGCTGCTGGTCGCGCTGGTGAGCCCGGTGCTGGTCGCAGTCAGGGTGTCGCCGGTTCCGGATAGGTTAATCTTGCAACCCGCAAACGTAGCTACGCCGGCGGTTGCGGCCAGCGGATTGGTTGTGCAGGCAAGAGTGCCGCCGCCGGTACCGATCGCCAGCTTGATCGACGCGGTGCTGCTTACGGTATTTCCGCCGGCGTCCTCTACGGTCACCACCGGCTGCGCCGTCCAGGCCGTTCCGCCGGTGCCACCGCCCGGTTGCGTGGTGAAGACCAACTGCGTCGCCGCGCCCACCGCAATGTTGAAGGCGCTGCTCACCACGGTTCCCGCCGTGGTGTCGACCGTCGAGCCAGTCGCCGTCAGCGTGTACCCCGTACCCGACGTATTGATCGACAGGCCGGTAAAGGTAGCCACACCGGTCGTGGTGTTGACCGCAGCGGTCAACGTCCCGCTCAGTGTTCCTCCGGGACCGGCATTGTTCTGGATTGCCAGTGTTACGTTCTGCGCCGTGCCCGTTACCGTGTTGCCGCCGGCATCCTCCAGGGTGACTGCCGGCTGCGTGGTCCAGGCCGTTGCGGCGGTGCCACCGCCCGGTTGCGTGGTGAATGCCAACTGCGCCGCCGCGCCCACGGTGATGTTGAAGGTGCTGCTAGTCGCGCTGGTGAGGCCGGTGCTGGTTGCAATCAGGGTGTCGCCGGTTCCAGTCTTGGTAATCTTGCAACCCGCAAAGGTGGCTACGCCGGCGGTTGCAGACAGCGGATCGCTGGTGCACGTCAGGGTGCCGCTGCCGGTGCCGATGGCCAGCGTGATGGAGGCCGTGCTGCCCGTCACCGTGTCACCGATCGCGTCTTCAACGGTTACCACCGGCTGCGTGGTCCAGGCCGTTCCGCCGGTGCCGCCGTTCGGCTGCGTGGTAAAGACCAGCTTCGTCGCCGGGCCCGGCGTGGCCGTGACGGTTTCGGTCACCGGCGGCGCTGCGGCGTAGTCGGCGTTGCCACTCTGGTTGAAGCTGACCGTGCAGCTTACGGACCCGCTCGTCATGGTGTAGGTCGCGCCGCTGTTGCTGCATCCGCCGGAGGAGGTGTACGCAACCGCCAGTCCGGAAGTAGCGGTTGCGGCCACCGTGAACTGGCTGTTGTAGGCGGCGGTTGCAGGAGCCGCGGTGCCCACCGTAATGGTCTGGCTGATCGTCGTCGCCGTGACGGTTTCGGTCACGGGCGTCGCCGCGGCGTAATTTGTGTTGCCCGCCTGATTGAAGATGACCGAACAGGCCGTGGTCGGACTCGTCATGGTGTAGGTTGCGCCGCTGTTGCTGCAGCCGCCGGAGGAGGTGAACGTAACCGCCAATCCGGAACTGGCGCTTCCGGCCACCGTGAACTGGCTGTTGTAGGCGGCGGATGCAGGAGCCGGCGTGCCCACCGTGATGGTCTGGCTGGCCGTCGTCGCGCTGACCGTGGCCGGAGCCGAGGTCGCGCTGTTGTAGTTCGCGTCCGCTGCGATCGTAGCTGTCACCGAGCAGGTGCCGCTGCTGCTGGTCATCGTCACCAGACCGCTGCTGACACCCACCGAGCAGGCCCCGGAGGATGCAAACGTCAAAGCACCGGTGCCGGAGCCGCCCGAGGTTCCAACCGTGAAGGTCGCCCCGTAGGCCTGGGCCGTGGTTGGCATCCCTGTGACCGTCAGCGTCGCCTGGGTGGCCTTGGTGGGGCCGAGCACCGCCGCGACGATGGCCCACGGGTTGGTATTCACAAGCGTCCAGCTCATGGTGGGCGCCACGGACGTGCTCTCACTGGTGCCGCCCTGGATGTAGGCATAGGCACCGGTGACCGTGTCCACTACGTCGGAGAGTAGCGTGTTGCCCGACGAGATCAGGTAGCCATTCGAAGAGTTGCCGGCGGCTCTGGGTACCGCCACGTTGTCATAGACGAGGTCGCCAACCCCCGCAGCCGTGATCGGCCCCACGGTCGCGAGGGTCGAGCCGGTTACGCCGTTATTGCTGGCGTTGGTACCGCCCAGAATAACGGAACTCACGCCAGAGTACAGTGCCGAGCCTCCAGCAAATACCGTGGAGTTGTTGGTGGTGACCGTAATGTTGGCGGTGCTGGCGGTGGGATTGAGTAAATACCACACTTCACTGCGCAGGTAGATTGGAGTGCCCGTGCCGCCGGTGAGGCATCCCCCCGTTCCGTTATCGGCGACGGCACCGAGGCAGGTGAGCGCCTGCGAGCCAAAGGTTACACCCGTCACGTAGGTGTTGCCCCCGGCGCCGCCGGTCGCGGTATCGGCTCGGAACGAGACCCCGACCATCAGAGCCTGGTTGGTCCCAGAGCCGACAGTCTGCGACCAGACCATGGTGGGCCCCGTCGTACCACTCGAGCCACCCTGGGTTGGGGTGGGGTTGCTTGCCCACTCGGTCACCGTGAGCGTAAAGCTCTGGGTGGCGCTGGGCGAAACGCTGTTACTCGCGGTGATGGTGATGGGATAAGATCCAGCCGGAGCCGCCGGCGTGCCGCTCAGTACGCCCGCCGAACTCAGGGTCACGCCGCTGGGCAGCGTACCCGCGGTTACGCTGAAGGCCGGCGCAGGGTAGCCGGTCGCGGTCACCGTGAACGCGGCCGCAGAATCCACCGTGAACGTTGTGTTATTGGCGCTGGTGATGGCTGGCGCCTGGTTCACCGTCAGCGTGAAGGCCTGGGTGCCATTGGGCGAAATGCCGTTACTTGCGGTGATGGTAATGGCGTAGGAGCCACCGGTGCCCGCCGCAGGCGTCCCGTTCAGGACACCGGCGGAACTCAGCGTTACGCCGCTGGGCAACGTGCCGCCCGTGACGCTATAGGTCATCGATGCCGGGTAGCCGCTGGCCGTCACCGTAAAGCTGCCCGCGGTTCCTGCCGTGAACGTTGTGTTGTTGGCGCTGGTGAAGGCTGGCGCCTGGTCCACCGTCAGGGTGAAGGCTTGGGTGCCGTTGGGCGAAGTGCCGTTGCTTGCGGTGATGGTAATGGCATAAGTGCCACCCGTGCCCGCTGCGGGCGTCCCGCTCAGAACACCGGCGGAACTCAGGGTCACGCCGCTGGGCAACGTACCCGCGGTCACGCTGAAGGTCGGCGCAGGGTAGCCGCTGGCCGTCGCGGTAAAGCTGCCCGCAGTTCCCGCAGTGAAGGTTGTGTTATTGGCGCTGGTGATGGCCGGTGCCTGGTTTACCGTCAGCGTAAAGGCCTGGGTGCCATTGGGCGAAATGCCGTTGCTTGCGGTGATGGTAATTGCGTATGAACCACCGGTGCCCGCTGCGGGAGTCCCGCTCAGGACACCGGCGGAACTCAGGGTCACGCCGCTGGGCAAGGTTCCGCCCGTGACGCTATAGGTCATGGATGCCGGGTAACCGCTGGCCGTCACCGTAAAGCTGCCCGCGGTTCCTGCCGTGAACGTTGTGTTGTTGGCGGTGGTGAAGGCTGGCGCCTGGTCCACCGTCAGCGTGAAGGCCTGGGTGCCGTTGGGCGAAGTGCCGTTGCTCGCCGTGATCGTAATGGCGTAAGTGCCGCCGGTACCCGCTGCGGGCGTCCCGCTCAGTACACCGGCGGAACTCAGGGTCACGCCGCTGGGCAAGGTGCCGCTCGTAACGCTATAGGTCATGGATGCCGGGTAGCCGCTGGCCGTTGCTGTAAAGCTGCCCGCGGTCCCAACCGTGAATGTTGTGCTGCTGGCGCTGGTGATGGATGGCGACTGGTCCACCGTCAGCGTGAAGGCCTGGGTGCCGTTGGGCGAAGTGCCGTTGCTTGCGGTGATGGTAATGGCGTAGGAGCCACCGGTGCCCGCTGCGGGTGTCCCGCTCAGGACACCGGCGGAACTCAGGGTCACTCCGCTGGGCAAGGTGCCGCTCGTGACGCTATAGGTCATGGATGCCGGGTAACCGCTGGCCGTCACCGTAAAGCTGCCCGCGGTTCCTACCGTGAACGCGGTGCTGCTGGCGCTGGTAAAGGCTGGCGGCTGGTTCACCGTCTGCGCAAGGGTGCTGCTGCTGCTGTTGAAATTGCCGTCGCCGGAGTAGCAGGCCAGGATCGTGTCCGACCCTCCCGCCAGAGTGGTGGTGGTGACCGAGGCGGAGCCACCGCTCAATGTTTGCGAGCTCCCGATCTGGGTGCTGGCGCCCAATGCCCCGCAGGTCGCACCGGTTGCTTCGTTGTAGAAACTCACGGTGCCGGTTGCTCCCGTGCCTGTCACTGCCGCCTTGAAACTAAGCGATGCGCCATAAGTGGACGGGTTCGTGCCGGACGTTAACGTTACCGCCGTCGTGGACCCGGCCTTTGCGGCGGTTACGGTTTCGGTCACTTGCGTCGCTGCGGCGTAATTCGCGTTGCCCGCCTGATTGAAGAGGACTGAACAGGCCGCGGTCGAACTCGTCATCGTGTAGGTCGAACCACTGTTCGTGCATCCGCCCGACGAAGTGTAGGCAACGGCCTGTCCGGAACTCGCCGTCGCCGCCACCGTGAACTGGCCGTTGTATGCGGCGCTGGAAGGAGCTGCAGTGGTCACCGTGATCGTCTGTGCGGCTGTGGTGGCCGAAACCGTCGCCGCCGCCGAGGTCGCGCTGGCGTAGTTGCCGTCCGAAGCCTTGGTCGCCGTCACCGAGCAGGTTCCCGTGCCGCTGGTCATCGACACCAGCCCGCTCGCCGAGTTCACCGAGCAGGCACCCGTTGCTGCGAAGCTCACCGCGCCCGTGCCGCTGCCGCCCGAGGCCGTCACCGTAAACGTCGCTCCGAAGGATTGCGCCGTCGTCGGCATGCCCGTCACGCTCAGCGCTGCCTGCGCGGCCGTCGTGGCCGAAACCGTCGCCGCCGCCGAAGTCGCGCTAGCGTAGTTGCCATCCGA